>ERZ781271.2-NODE-2-length-297599-cov-12.787588_pt1 | contig 297599 bp, 266 predicted proteins | sample MGYA00375849_ERZ781271 | MGnify/ENA primary metagenome ERZ781271 (study PRJEB29790, sample SAMN06051245) | human gut metagenome | host: Homo sapiens | place: USA: Cincinnati, Ohio | collected 2013-06-10 | study: EMG produced TPA metagenomics assembly of the Gut... | reverse complement strand
GAGAAATCCCCGTTTTCATTTATAGTGGTGCCAGCAAGGCATGGGGATTTGACACCCTAATCAGTAAGTTAGATTAAGGAGGGTATATATATGGACAAAAGGATAAGAAAGAGAATTAGGATTGGGAGCAGAGAAAGTAGGCTTGCAGTAGTACAGTCACAGATTGTTATAGAGGCTATTAGAAAAGCACACCCAGAACTTGAATTAGAATTAGTTACGATGAAGACCACGGGAGATAAGATTCTACATACAAGTCTTGATAAAGTTGGGGGGAAAGGGTTGTTTGTAAAGGAACTTGATATCGCCCTTAGAGAAGGCAGAATTGATTTGTCTGTTCATAGTCTTAAAGATATGCCCATGGAGATACCAGAGGATTTACCGTTAATTGGATTTTCAAAAAGAGAAGATCCAAGAGACGTTCTTATACTAAAAGAGGGCTTCCTGATTGAAGAAGGTGGAATTATTGGCTCTTCAAGTAAGAGAAGAGTGCTTCAACTGATGAAGCTGTATCCAAACTTACAATTTGAGATGATACGAGGTAATGTACAGACCAGGCTTAGAAAGATGGAGGATGAAAACTATGATGGAATTGTTCTTGCATTAGCAGGTATTAAGAGACTAGGCTTAGAAAGTATCGTTACAAGAGTGTTGACAACAGAGGAGATGATTCCAGCAGCAGGTCAGGGAATATTAGCGATTCAAGGAAGAAAAGATTTCGATTATTCTTTCTTAGATACATTCCTTAACAAGGAATCGGAAATTATCTCAACTTGTGAGCGTGCATTCGTAACAGCACTTAATGGAGGCTGTTCTTCTCCTATAGCAGGTTATGCACAGATACAAGGGAATGAGATAAGATTACAAGGCTTATATTGTGAAGAGGATAGTGAGGATATCCGTATCGGAAGTATTCACGGTGAGATAGAGAAAGCAGCAAAACTAGGAGAAACATTAGCGAGACAATTAAGAGAAGGTAGATAAGTGGAAAGCTCTTCTTCATATAGAAAGCATATCTATGTTTTAAGGTAGTCTCCTACAATTTGATTAGAATTAAACGACTTACCATTCAATAAAGAGGATTGTATGTGACAGCATTTTAGAAAGGAGTTGGCCTGTATATGATAGATAAAAAAGGTGAAGTATGGCTTGTAGGAGCAGGTCCCGGTGACATTGGATTATTAACAGTGAAGGGAAAGGAAGTACTTGAGTCAGCTGAGGTGGTTGTATATGATGCGCTTGTAAGCGATGAGATTGCTGCGTTGATTCCTTCATCTGCAAAGAAGATTAATGTAGGAAAACGAGCGAATCACCACTTGGTTCCACAAGAAGAGATTAACCAGATACTACTTGAAGAAGCATTACAAGGAAATAGAGTTGTTCGTCTGAAAGGTGGAGACCCGTTCGTATTCGGTCGTGGGGGAGAAGAACTAGAATTGTTAGTAGCGAATAACATTCCGTATGAGGTGGTACCTGGAATTACTTCTGCTGTTTCTGTTCCGGCTTATGCAGGGATACCAGTTACTCATAGAGACTTTACCTCTTCCGTGCATATCATAACCGGGCATGCAAGAAAGGGTGGAGTATCTAGAATTCAGTATGATGCTTTAGTTAAGATGAATGCAACCCTTATATTTCTTATGGGGATTGGAGCACTTGAAGAGATTTGTAAGTCGCTAATGGAAGCTGGCATGAATCCGGATACGCCAGCAGCTGTCCTTGAAAGAGGAACTAGTGCAAAACAAAGAAGAGTTATTGCAACGGTAGCATCACTTAAAGAGGCAGCAGATCAGGCAGTCATTCAAACTCCTGCTATTATTGTAGTGGGTGAAGTATGTAGCTTGGCGGATTCTTTTGCATGGATGGAGAAGCAACCACTTGCAGGTATTCAGGTTGTAGTAACAAGACCAAAAGAAAAGAGCTCTTCTCTTACTGGTAAATTGCGTGCAAGGGGTGCGCATGTTATTGAGATGCCGGCTATTCAAACAACAACAATAACACAGGAAAAAGAGGTAGAGAGATTTGTTCATAGCCTTGATAAGATTCGTGAAGTAAGCGGGGAACAGTGGATTCTATTCACTAGTCCCAAAGGTGTGGAGAGTTTCTTCTCGTTATTAGCAGTAACGAAGAAAGATATGCGTCAGCTATACGCTGGTGTCAAGTTTGGTGTAGTAGGAAACGCTACAAGAAAAGAGTTACGACTACACGGTATTGAAGCGGATTACATGCCAGAGACCTATTGTGGGAAAGAACTTGCAAAAGGTCTAATGGAGGTGTTTGGCCAAAACCCTTATATAACGTTGTATCGTGCGAAAGATGCCTCAGAAGATATCGTAGAAGTTTTAGAGAATAATCAGATTGCATATCAGGATGTAGCAGTCTATCATACCCAGTACCTTGTTGATGAAGAGTTAGTTACACGAATTGGTACAGGTATAGAGAATGAGACTATTGACTATGTGATGTTTACAAGTGCTTCTTGTGTTAAGGCATTTACATCGTGTCTTACGGGTATGGATTATTCGAAGATTAAGGCAGTCTGTATAGGGGAACAAACAGCGGAAATAGCCAGTAAGTACGGAATGCAAGTTCGTGTCTGCGAGATGGCTACTATTGATAGTATGGTGGAATGTGTGAGTAGATAAGGGAGTTATGTTTAAAGTGTCAAAAGTCCTCTAGAAAACTTGACTTCATCAATTTGCACATTCACAAACCTGACTAATGTGATGTAGAACATAGTTTGATGAGTATTAGACCTTATGACACTGGAATTAAGGATAGATTGAAAGGAATAGTGATATAGTATGGAATTACTTAATAGACCAAGAAGGTTACGAGGAAGCCAGATACTTCGAGATATGGTAAGAGAGACGAGAGTTTCAAAGAATGGTTTAATCTACCCAGTTTTCGTGAAAGAAGGGCAAAAGATTAGGGAAGAGATATCAGCTATGCCTGGTCAATATCGTTATAGCCTAGATACGTTAGCATATGAATTAGAACGCATTCAAAAATCAGGGGTCCATGGAGTTTTGTTCTTTGGTATTCCAGAGCACAAGGATGCATGCGGTAGTGGTGCTTGGGCTACTGATGGTATTGTTCAAAAGGCAGTTGAACTTGCTAAGAGAGAGTTTCCTGACCTGTATCTTATTACAGATGTCTGTCTGTGTGAATATACATCTCACGGACACTGTGGTTTATTGCATGATCAAACCGTTGATAACGATAGTACACTAGAATTGTTAGCTAAGACTTCTTTATCCCATGTGCAAGCAGGCGCAGATATGGTAGCTCCTTCCGATATGATGGATGGTAGAATCTTAGCAATTCGTAAAACCTTAGATGGTGCAGGATATGTGAATACTCCAATCATGTCATATGCAGTGAAATATTCCTCTTCTTTTTATGGACCATTTCGTGATGCAGCTGGTTCAGCACCAGCCTTTGGCGATCGTAAGACATATCAGATGGATTATCACAACAAAAGAGAAGCAATTAAGGAAGCGGAATTAGACCTAGCAGAAGGCGCGGATATTCTTATGGTAAAACCGGGGCTTGCGTACTTAGATATAGTTAAGGAGATTTCTGAACGTTTTCCAGTTCCTTGTGCAGTGTATAGTGTTAGTGGAGAATATTCTATGATTAAGGCTGCGGCAATGGCAGGTTACATAGATGAGGCTGCGGTAGTTGCAGAATCTGCAGTTAGTATGTTCCGGGCAGGAGCTGATATTCTCATCTCGTATTATGCGAAGGAAATTGCAGGGTACATCGAGGAAGGAAGAATAGGGTAGAATTATAATAAAGGGGGATTACAATGTTAGAGCAAGATTCCTTAACAAAGATAATTGAGGATCAGACAAGAAGGGCATTGTGGGAAGTAAAAAATGTAATTGACTGTATCCCGAACGAATTATGGAATAAGCTATATGGTGAGATGCCATTATGGAAGCATGTTTATCATATGCTACATTCGTTAGATTTGTGGTTTATTAATCCCCGTGATATTAATTATCAGGAGCCATCATTACATGTGAAGGATCTGAATAATCTAGATGTAACTAGTAGAAAGAGACTAGCAAGAGAAGATATAGAGAATTATTATAACCAAATAGCAGAGAAAATAATAAACTATGTAAATGGTTTGCAGGATAAAGAATTATTAGAAAAACCAGTTAATTGTGAATATGCTAAGTTTACTCTAATATTAGCCCAGTATAGACATTTGCATTCTCATATGGGAATGATTATGGGCTTTATAATTGATGATACGAATCAATGGCCACGAGTGGTTGGGTTAGAGAATGAGATTCCACAAGGGGAATACAGCAAGTATTTTTAAATGAAGTATTTGACCTTAATTTGAGAGATTAGGAATCGTCATGAATTATGCAAGGAGGTAAGAATGAAGACAGATAAATCAGAACGTTTATTTACAGAAGCAGTTGAGATTATACCAGGTGGTGTGAATAGCCCGGTTCGTGCGTTTCAAGCGGTTGGCGGAAGTCCAAGATTTATAGATAGGGCAGAGAAACAACACATCTATGACGTAGATGGAAATGAATATATTGATTACATTGGTTCTTGGGGACCTATGATTCTTGGACATAAGAACGAACAGGTGCAAGCAGCGGTACAAGAAGCAATTGACAAAGGTCTTAGCTTTGGTGCAGCTACCGAAATTGAAGTGGAGATGGCTAAGTTGATTTGTGATATTGTGCCTTCCATAGAGATGATACGAATGGTGAATTCCGGTACAGAAGCAGTCATGAGTGCGATTCGTGTTGCAAGAGGATACACAGGACGTAATAAAGTAATAAAGTTTGAAGGTTGTTACCATGGTCATGCAGATGCTATGCTAGTGAAAGCTGGTTCTGGTGTTATGACGTCAGGTGTACCGGATAGTGCGGGAGTACCGGCAGGCTGTGCAGAAGATACATTAACAGCAGTATATAATAATCTTGATAGTGTTGAGAAATTATTTGCTGAGAATAAGGGCGAAATTGCATGCCTTATCGTTGAACCAATTGCGGCTAATATGGGAGTGGTTGTACCTAAGGAAGGTTTCCTACAAGGGTTACGAGATATCTGTACAAGAGAAGGAGCACTTCTAATCTTTGATGAAGTAATTACAGGTTTTCGCTTGCAATTAGAGGGTGCATCAGGTTACTTTGGTATCAAACCTGACCTTATTACTTATGGTAAGATTATAGGTGGAGGAATGCCAGTCGGCGCTTATGGTGGACGTAAAGATGTGATGCAAGTGGTATCTCCAGTAGGAGCTGTATATCAGGCGGGTACATTAAGTGGAAATCCGGTTGCTATGCATGCAGGGATTACGCAACTTAGAATTCTGAAAGACCACCCAGAAATCTATAGCCAAATTAATGGATATGGGGAGAGACTGCGTTCAGGACTGCAAGGTTTAGTTAAGAAGTATCAATTTCCATGTGTAGTAAATGGAATTGGCTCCTTAAGTTGTATGTTCTTCACGAAGGAACCTGTAGTTGATTATGAATCTGCTAAAACTTCTGATACTACTTTATTCGGTAGATATTTCAACCATATGCTAGCGAAAGGACATTATATTGGGCCAAGCCAATTCGAGGCGATATTCATGTCTGCCGCTCATACAGAAGAGAATATTCAGAAATTCTTAGAAGATGTGGAAGAGTTCTTTAAACAATGTTAGGATTGAAGTAACGGAATTGAAGACAATGGACTAATTTCCAATAGATAATAATTAAAAGAATTCGTGAATGAAATGGAACATAATTCTAAGTCATTCACGAATTCTTTTTTTGCTTTATAGGTTATTAAACTTATTCATTAAATGCATCAACCTTATTAGTTCTCGTTAAATGAGCAAGTGTCTTAATACCAAGAATAAGAAGAATAGGAAATATAATCGCACCTAAGATTCCTGCTTTCAAGTTATCAGAGAAGGCACTAGATACTAATCCCACTAAGGTTGGGCCACCCGAACAACCAAGATCACCAGCTAATGCAAGGAATGCAAACATGGCAGTCCCACCACCACGTATAGAAGCAGAAGCTATACTAAAGGTTCCAGGCCATAATATTCCTACTGATAATCCACATAAACCACAACCGATTAGTCCAAGGGCTGGATATGGGGAAAGGGATATTATAAGGTAAGATAGGATACAAGTGAAACCACTGAATAGCATGAATCGATTCAGATTAATTTTGTGACCGTATTTTCCGTATATTGCACGAGAGGTTCCCATAAGGATAGCAAATAGCATTGGTCCTGCAAGGTCACCAACCGTCTTACTAACATGTAGTCCCTTTTCTGCAAAGGTAGAGGCCCACTGGCTCACCGCTTGTTCACTTGCACCTGCACAAACCATTAGTAACATAAGTACCCAAAATACTTTCTTACCTACTAATTCTTTTAATTTCAGACTAGTTTCGTTATCGGCGATGAGTGGTGCAATTGGTACCCTAGTAAAGGCAATTGCATTAACAATAGGAATGAAAGCCCAGAAGATAGCAAGTAACTTCCAGTTATGTATGCCCAATATAGCAAAGAATAAAGTTGAAAGTAGGACAACACCTACGTGTCCCCAGCAATAGAAGGAATGAAGTAAGCTCATGGCCTTTTCCTTGTTATCAGTAGGGCAAGCTTCTACAATCGGGCTAATTAGGACTTCAAGTAACCCTCCACCAATTGCGTAGACCATAACTGCAATCAATATTCCTATATAGGCATCCGGCATTAAATCAGGAAGGATCGTTAATAAAATCAATCCGACTGCAGAGAAGATATGTGCAAGTAAAGCGGAGGTACGATATCCTATTCGGTCAACAAAGCCTATGGATAATAAATCGACTATAAGTTGAAGTCCGAAGTTAACAGTCACTAGAAAGGTTATCTTAGACAAAGAGATCTCGTAGGTGGATTGTAAGGTAAGAAAGAGTAAAGGGACAAAATTATTAATAATTGCTTGAACAATGTAACCTGTAAAACAAGCATATAAGGTTTTTTGGTATTTATTTTTCAATTACGGAATCCTCCAATATTCATTAATATACTATCCTAAACCAATATTATCCAAAACAAAGATAAGTTTATACGTGGAATTGGTTGGCAAACTATTATTAATAGTACCATATAAAAAGAATATATTCTTGCATTAATCGGTCTAATAATAACACAATAGTAAGATAACGATAGAGAGGTATAGTAATGTATTGACAATACTCAACATTGGATATATAATATATCCAATGTTGAGTATATGCCGGACCTATGGTATAGTGGATTAACAAAAATTCGTGACAATAGAAAGTTCAAAAAACGTGCTTTCTATAGTTTCTGGAAAAGAGGAATTGTATGATAAGAGCGTTAATACTATATTATCTTAGTATAAAGCCAACACATGGATATGAGATTCAAAAATTTATTCAGCTGTCAGGTACTGATCAATGGATAAAGATTCAATCAGGATCGATCTATTACGCATTAACAAAACTGGAGAAAGAAAAATGTATTAGTGTTTTAAGGGAAGAGAGAACTGGATCAAGAGTGCGTAAGATTTATAAAATTACGGAACATGGGATGAAGGAGATGTATAAGGAGATCATGTTAGTGTTGCAAACCCCAATTGCTGGTACAGGGTCACCCAAGTTTATTATAGAACCTATGCTTTCATTACTTGAGAAGTCTGAATTAGAGGTAGCAATCCAAAACCATATTAAAGAACTAGAAGAAAAGTGTGAGTACTGGAAGAGATGGTCTGATATAAAGGCAGGGAAAGATGCAACTAAGTTGCTTCAGTTATCATTCTCAATGACAATTAATTCATTAGAGGATCAGATTCTTTGGCATAAAGAGCTATTAGACAATCTTGGATTATACTTGAATGAAGGGGAGGCTATGAAGAACTTTATACTACAATTTGATGTAGATAATGTTGAAACAGAAGTAGAAGTGTCTGAAGTGGATCAAAAAATTAACTATTTGAATAAAATAAAAGATATTATTAAGGACAATCCAAGTAAAGCTTTAGATAATTTGGACTTAATATTAGAAGAGTTACAAAGACAAAAGTCATAACTAAGCTATTGCAAGTAGTATATAGGGTGCATTTATTGAAAACATCTTGGAAGAAATATAAATTATCATCTGAGATAGGACGCCTAAGGTGGATAGGCCCATAGCGTATTTTGTTTTTCAATACTGCACCTAAATATATAATCAAATATCCAATATTGGATAATTAATATTGGATAGAAAATAATTAATAAGGAGAAGAATACTATTATGTTAAAAGAGATTAAGAAGGAAAAAGAATGTGTTATGGAATTACAGGATATGAGGAAAAGTTATAACAAGGGAGAAGTATTGAAGGGCATTAGTTTTAAAGTTAAAACAGGGGACATCATTGGACTACTTGGGCCTAACGGTGCAGGTAAGAGTACGTTGACTAAGATTATTGCGGGAATTGAGAAGGCAGACAACGGTGTGGTTTTATTCCATGGAGAGAACATACAAAAAGGTGTCATCAATTTTAAGAAAAGGCTTGGAGTTGTTCCGCAAGATATTGCATTATATGAGGACTTAAGTGCTTATGACAATGTTAAATTTTTTGGATCGCTATATGGTTATAGGGGAGCCGAGCTAAAAAACAGAATTGAAGAAGTTTTAACTTTTGTAGGGTTGTGGGATCGGAGAAAAGAATGTCCATCAAAATTCTCTGGTGGTATGAAGAGAAGATTAAATATTGCTTGTTCGGTTGTTCATTCCCCTGAAATCTTAATAATGGATGAGCCAACGGTTGGAATAGACCCTCAGTCAAGAAATCATATTATGCAATTGATCCGAACTCTACAAGGTAGAGGAACTACCGTAATCTATATATCACATTACATTGAAGAAATCGAAGAATTATGTAATCGAGTTATTATTATGGACTATGGTAAGCTCCTTGTGGACGATAAGAAGGATATAATCAAGAATAGATACAATGATGAGGGGAGTGATAGTTTAGAAACAATTTTCTTAAACTTAACTGGTACAGATTTGAGAGACGGGGTGGAATAGATGAATATACTAAAGGTCCTAATTAGTTTTCAAACAGGAAGAAGAATAAAAGATGGATTTACTATTGGTTATAACATTATATTTCCTATTGTGTTAATTAGTATATTAGGTGTGCTGACTAGGAATCAATTTGGTGATGTTATAACAAGCTACCAATACTATACGGTTGTAGTAATTCCATTCTGTGCATGTATGGCCCTGATTACAGCCGCTTATGCTGGTAAAGAAGAAGCTTATGCAAAAACAGCCGTGCGTATTATATTAGCTCCAATAAGTGAACAACAGATTGTCCTGTCTAAAATATTCTCGTGTGCAATCGTGTTCAGTATCTGTAACTGCTTTACTTTTGTCTTATGTGGCTTCATATGTAAACTACCTAAAGGAACAGAGTGGATTTTGATTTGTATTTTATTAGTGGCAATGAGTTTTTGCGTAGCTGCAATTGGAGTGCTTCTTGGAACAGGTATGAAGAATTTTCTTTTTATTAAGAACCTTATTAATCTACCTCTTGGGTTATGTGCAGTAGCAGCAGGAGTTTTTTTCCCTCTTGGAACTAGTAATCCAGTAGTTCAAGGAGTTCTTAATTTATCACCCCTTACTCACGTAAACCGTTATCTGTTTGCGATGCTGTTCGACCATATGAAATCAGGAGTATGTTTTCTTATATTGTTTCATGCAGTGATTGGTGTATTCGTTTCCATTTTAGCTATAAGAACATTTAAAAAGGAGGAATTTTTACATGGGGATATACCTGGTTATAAAGAATAATATAAAGAGGGCAATGAGAAATCGAACGAATATAGCGATGGTTGTATTAATTCCTTTACTGATATGTGTAGTAACGGTTATTTCTCTACAGTTTAAGATTAATATAGTAAGAGTAGGAATCTTAGACAGTGAAAATACAACAGAAAAAGATATTGAATATGTAATGGAACAACTAGAGGGATATCAGGGGATAGAGGTACAAAGGGCTGAGCCAACTTTAATTAATACTAATCTTATAATGGGAAGATATCATAGATATATTGATACGACAAAACCTCTAGAACCTCAGGTTCAAGAGATTAAAGCTAGCACTGCGAAAGTTGAAAATGCTTCGAATTCAGAGAAGTCATCGAAAGAAGCAAAGCAGGTAGTGGGATTATTAATAACAACCTTTCTAATTCTAGCAACCGTTCATGCAGCGGAATATCTAAAGGATCAAAAGAGTGGAATGATTTCTAGATATATGATGTCGGGTCGTGTAAAAGGTAGTTATTTCCTTGGGTACTGTGGCTATACATTCCTAATTACTGCGGTTCAATGTGGAGTATGTCTTGGGCTTATCGTGGCAATAATGCCAAAGATACGAATGGAGTTTACACTGTTTATAGCGATTGTATTAACCATTGCTTTATTAGCAGCAGTATTGGCCATGTGTGTTGTCAAATTAAGCAGGAGTGATTTGAGGGCAAATCTAACTATGTCGTCTATAGCAATTATTTTGTCATTACTAGCAGGAACTTTTGTAGCTACGGAACATATGCCTAAGTTTATGCAAATGCTACAGGTAATTAACCCGGTAAATTGGATACTGAATCTATTGTAGGGAATTGAAATAGTTCATAAGAAATTCATGATTTATTAGCATTAGAATACCTACTGACTAGATAGTGCGGATTATTAGAAATATAACAACAAAAGGATATCCGTTCGGATATCCTTTTGTTGTTATATTATTTTTTATTTATCTTTTGTATATTTTTTTATTTATCTTTCGTACAGTATCTTTTGTAATTTAATTATTTTTCGTTGGTAATAATTATCATTAGTATTTTATTCCTATGTACTTTTATTATTTATCATTTGTGTTTTGTTCTTTTGTGGCTTGTTTATGCATAACACAGCTAACGCTGTGATATTGCTATTAGTAATCTATTCCTTTGTAGCTAAAGTACTTGTATATATATGTGTCTTCAGTAATTTTCATCAATCATAAAATGATTTAATGTTTTATCTTGTTTTATTATAATACTTCTTATCAAATAATGCAATGTCAATACAAGGAAAAAGTGATAATTAACACTCATATATTTCGCTATGTTTTGACGTTATTATTTGAAATCAAGGATAAGCTATGTTAAGATATTATTACAGATATTAAAAATGGGAGGTAGCATATGAAATTTACATTTGCACATAATAATTATAACGTACTTGATCTTGATAAATCTCTTACATTTTATAAAGAAGCGTTAGGACTTGTGGAAACAAGAAGATTCGAAGCACCAGATGGAAGTTTCATTCTTGTATATCTTGGCGATGAAACTACACCACATCTTCTAGAGCTTACTTGGTTAAAAGAATGGGATCGTCCTTATAATTTAGGAGACAATGAATTCCATCTAGCTTTCCAAGTAGATGATTACGAAGCAGCTTTAAAGAAACACAAGGAAATGGATTGTGTATGTTTTGAAAATCCTGACATGGGAATCTATTTTATCAGTGATCCAGATGGTTACTGGTTAGAAGTTGTTCCATCTAAATAAATCGATGGTAGTCTGGGCTTCATCGGGACATACACCTACGATAACCTAGGCGATATAGAAATGAGGAAATAATATGGATGCATACAGCACGTTTCATGAAACGTTAGTCAATTTGTTTAACGATATAATGGAGTTGGAACAAAAAGCTATTATTACGGAAAGATTTAAAAATATTACAAATAATGACATGCATATCATAGAAGCAATTGGAGACAAAGCAGCTAAGAATATGTCTTCTATAGCAAAAACATTAAAAGTAACAGTTGGGACGTTAACGATTGCGATAAACAGTCTTGTTAAAAAAGGATATGTGAATCGAACTCGCAGTGAAAAAGATAAACGAGTAGTGTTGATATCACTAAGCGAACTTGGTAAAGAGGCATATGCACATCATAAGAACTTCCATGAGAAGATGATTAAAGCAATGATAGAGGGATTAGGAGAACAAGAAACTACTACATTAGTAATGGCATTAACTAACCTGAATCAGTTCTTTAAGAGTTACCAGTGTGATAATTAATAATCTGGAGGCACAATGAAAGAGAAATATACACTTACCGCATCACAAGAAGATTATCTTAAGCAGATTTATATTCTAGCACGAGAGCATGAAGAGGTAAGAGTAACAGATGTAGCAAAATATTTAGGGTTATCTAAGCCAAGTGTAAATCGAGCAATTAATACCCTAAAAGAGGACGGATTTATTGTGCATGAACATTATGGAACTGTTAAGTTAACTCCAAAAGGTGAAAAAGCAGCGAATAATATCTATGAGTCATATAAGGTGATTCGTAAATTTCTAATAGATGTTTTAGAAGTTGACGAAGAAACTGCTAATCTTGAAGCCGATCTTATGGAGCACCATTTAAGTAAATCAACTAGGAAGAAATGGAAAAAATACTTGAAGAAGCGAAAGAAGTAACTGGACAATTAACGTTAGGGTAAGAATGAGTAGGAGGACAATAGGATGTATATTAAAAAGCGGAGAACATTTTTGCTATGTATCCTTTTAATGATTTCACTTATCTTTCCGCAGATTGTAACAGCAGCGACAACAAAAAATCGTGATGAATTCATTAATGAATTGTATAAGGCAGTTACAAATCGTGAAAGTAAAGTAATAATAACTTATATAGGAAAAGATGGGGATAAGATTTTCAAAGACTTTGATGATATGTTAACGGATGCTTACCAGATTGACGATGAAAACACATCCAGTGATGCAGATTATTTACAAGGATTACTTAAATCATATACCGTATCTTCTAATGGAAGTTTATTCGTTATAAAATTTAAATACTTTGAGACATTAGAGGAAACCAATGAAGTTGATGCCGAGATCAAGAAAGAATTAGAATCTCTTGGTGTAAGTAGCATGTCGCCATATGGAAAAGTGAAAGCGATACACGACTATATTGTTGATCGTTTGGAATATGATACAGACTTAGAGAAATTCAGTGCATATGATGGTTTATTTAATGACAGTACCGTATGTAATGGTTATGCCCTATTATATTATAAGATGTTAACTGAGGCAGGGATTCCTTGTAAGGTTATTACGGGACTAGCCGAGACAGATGGTGAACAGACGCTACATGCATGGAATATAGTTAAGTTAAAGAATAAGTGGTATTTGGTTGATCCTACATGGGATGATCCCATTGGAGGAACCAGAATCTATTATGATTATTTTCTAAAAGGTAGTAATACGTTTGATAAAGATCATATTGCTACGGATCAATTCGCTACGAAAGAGATATTGGAAGAATACCCAATTTCAGAGAAGGATTACAAAGTAACAACATCTGATATTAAGATGTTGTCGAAGTTATCCTTAAAGGTGGACAAGAGTAAGAAGATTACGCTACCAATTCCAGAGAAGGCAAGTGTACAATGGAAGAGTAGTAATAAGAGGATTGCAGTGGTGTCAAAGACCGGTAAAATAACTGCTAAATCAAAAGGAGTAGCAACTATAACAGCTACTGTTACTATGCCGGATAAAACAGTCAAGAAGCTAACTACAAAAGTTACTGTAACCAAATAAACGAATAACAGGGTATCACTAAGGATTACTCCTTATGTGATACCCTGTTTCTGTATTCTTTTGGTGTATAACCAGTTAGTTTTTTAAACTGTCTCATAAAGTGTACATCGTTTTCATAACCACAGAGGGCAGAGATTTCCTTAATCTGATAATTGGTTTGAGTAAGATGATATTTGGCGAATTCTATCTTACTAACAATCACATCCTGAATACAAGAGATTCCAAAGGTTTTTTTGTATAAGGCGTGAAAGTGAGAAGGACTAAGATCTAATCTACTAGCCAATTCCTGTGTGGTGTGTTTCTTATCTACGGAGTTATATATATACGAACGTAGTGAGAGCAAGTCGTGGTAATATGGCGAATAAGGAGTAGTTAATTCATTGGCCTTCAGTTGTTCTTCAATCTTTAGAAATAGAAGTTTTACGATTAGCTGCATGGAATCTTCTTTTCTGCTATTTGCTGAGAGATGCTCAAAACTCAAATCACGAACTTTTCTCGATACCAACTCCATGGTTGGGATTTCATATAAAGTATCATAGGAGATAATGGAAGAAACATAGGATTGTTCAGCTTCATCTTCGAAATCAAAATGAATGAAATCATTACAAAAGGGTTGATTAACTGAGCCATAAAATTGTGGAGACAATTTATTAAACAAAATCAAACAGTTGGGTTTGGTTAAGATTGTTTCTCCGTTAATCTTGAAGAAGCCAGGTGTTAAGGTGAGTAGAAGTAGATAATCACCTGATCCATGAGGGCGATGAATATAAAAGTTTGAATTTTCTCGGTAATGATAACCTATGCTATGTAGTTTCATTTTAAATCACTCCATTATGGGATTATATATATGATAAAAATAGAATATATCAGTTTTATAATAAGATATATCATTGTAATAGATTTGTCAATTATGTAACATAAAGATATTAACTCAAACTTTATACATAAAAGATTATGGAATATAGTAGTTAGCTACTCCACGATATTTGCAAATGGAAGTTTGAGGTGCTAAGTTCATGAAATATATAGGTAGATACTTTAGGAGGTATAAGATGAAACAAGCAAAACTATATGTAAATGCGGCAAATCGTAAGAGTAAGATTAACAAAGAAATCTATGGACATTTCTCTGAACATCTAGGTAGATGTATTTATGAGGGGATTTATGTCGGAGAGAGTTCGGCTATTCCTAACACGAATGGTATGAGAAACGATGTTGTAGAGGCCTTAAAAGAAATTAAGACACCAGTGCTTCGATGGCCAGGTGGCTGTTTTGCAGATGAATATCATTGGAGAGATGGTATTGGACCGAAAGAAGATAGAAAGAAGATGGTTAACACCAATTGGGGCGGTGTAACAGAAGATAATAGTTTTGGTACTCATGAATTCATGGAGCTATGTGAACAGATTGGATGTGAACCATATATCTCTGGAAATGTAGGCAGTGGTACTGTACAAGAGCTTGCTGAATGGGTTGAATATATGACTTTTGATGGTCTCTCACCTATGGCGGATTTGCGTAAGAAGAATGGAAGAGAGAAACCATGGAAATTAAAATATCTTGGTATTGGCAATGAAAACTGGGGCTGTGGAGGAAGTATGCTTCCAGAGTATTATGCACATGAATATAGAAGATATCAAACTTTTTGTAGAAATTTCAGCGGTAATGAGTTATATAAAATCGCATGTGGGCCTAACTCAGCTGATTATAATTGGACGGATAAGCTTATGTCTATGTTGAATACGTTTCATACAAAGGCAATTAGTCTTCATTACTATACTATTCCAACGGGTGATTGGTCTAAGAAGGGTAGTGCTACAGAATTCTCCACAGAAGAATATTATAAGACAATACAAAATGCATACCAGATAGAAGAACTGATTGTTAAACACTGTGAAATTATGAGTAAGCATGATAAAAACCATGAAATTGGATTAATTGTTGATGAATGGGGCAATTGGTTTGATGTAGAACCAGGTACGAATCCAGGATTCTTATATCAACAGAATACAATGAGAGATGCAATTACAGCCTCCATTAATCTGAATATCTTTAATCAGCATTCAGACCGTGTGGTTATGGCTAATATTGCACAAGTAGTTAATGTGTTGCAATCGGTTATCCTTACAGAAGGCGATAAGATGATTAAGACACCTACCTTCCATGTATTTCGTATGTACCGTGACCATCAAGAGGCTACTTTACTTGATAGTTATATAGACAGTTGTGAAGTGGGTGAAGAAGTGATTGTGCCTGCGCTTTCTCAATCGGTTTCTATAAGAGAAGATGGAAGTATTCTTATAACAATATCAAATTGTGATTTGAAGGAAGATTATGAGGTTACGCTAGATCTAGTAGGTAAAGCGTTAGGCGATTGCTCAGCAGAAATATTACAATCAAAAATGGATGCCTATAATTCCTTCGAAGATGGACATGTAGTAGAACCAGTAAGTTATGAGGGATATAGAGTAGAAGGAGATAAGTTAATCCTTACTGTACCTGCTTGTAGTGTAGTATCTATAAAGGTGAAATAATGACCTGGGCATGTAAGAAATGTTTGCTCTCAGAAATTGATAAGGACAGATATTATGCAAACATGTATGAGTATATTGAATTGCTCCCAGTCGATATCAAGACAGAAGAGAATGAATACCAAAGAAGGCTTTCTCTTTGTAAGCAATGTGACGATCTAGAGAACGGTATGTGTAGAAAATGCGGGTGCTTTGTTGAAGTAAGGGCAGCTAAGAAAGTAAACTATTGTCCTAGTGAAAAACATTTTTGGTAAAAAATATGGAGATTACTATTGTGAAAGCGACATAATACGACTAGAATGAGATAGAATAGATAAGTTCTATTTACTAAAGTAGAAGGCGTTTTGCAAAACGACAGTAGGAGATATCATGTTATTTTCAAATAGTAGTTTAAAGAAATTAATAGTACCATTGATTATTGAGCAGATACTGGCTGTAACGGTTGGAATGGCCGATGTAGTCATGGTGTCAACAGTAGGCGAGGCAGCCATATCGGGTGTCTCGCTTGTTGATATGATTAATAATCTTATTATAGCAGTCTTTGCTGCATTAGCGACAGGCGGAGCTGTAGTAACAGCACAGTTTATTGGTGCAAAGAGAAAAGATAAGGCATGTAGGTCAGCAAAACAATTACTGTTGATTGCGCTAATCATTTCGACAGTTGTAATGATTCTTTCGGTTGTATTCAGGAAAACCATACTATCCATATTGTTTGGTTCGATAGAGGAAGATGTTATGAGAAATGCATCAACCTATTTTATAATAACTGCTTTATCCTTCCCGTTTCTGGCTATCTATAATTCTAGTGCCGCATTGTTCCGTGCCATGGGTAACTCGAAGTTATCAATGAAAGTGTCTATTCTTATGAATATAATAAATATTGCTGGCAATGCAATCTTTATCTACGGCTGCAAGATGGGGGTTGAGGGTGTAGCAATACCGTCGCTACTATCTAGGTCGGTGGCAGCAGGTATTATGTTTTTCTTATTATGTAATAAGAAGAATGAGGTACATCTTGTGGGCAGAAGTATACGGCCCGACTGGTATATGATTAAGAGAATCTTATATATCGGAATACCAAGTGGAATAGAGAGTGGATTGTTTCAGTTTGGACGTGTGATCGTAGTTAGTATAATTGCACGTTTTGGTACGATACAGATAGCAGCTAATGGAGTTGCTAATACCATTGATAGTATGGGTTGTATAGCAGGTCAAGCTATGAGTCTTGCAATGATTACAGTAGTTGGGCAATGCGTAGGTGCCCATGACGAAAAACAGGTTAAGTATTATACGAAGAAGATATTAAAGATTACATATGCAATAACAGCAGTGGCAAATACTTGCATCTTACTTGCATTACCTTTGATCTTGCAATTGTTCTCCTTATCACCAGAAACTAGTAAATTAGCGTATATATTAATATTTATTCATAATGGTATGGCGATATTCTTGTGGCCAGCTTCCTTCACATTACCGAATGCGTTAAGGGCATGTAACGATGTGAAATTCGCCATGATTCTATCCATCTTTTCTATGTTTGCATTCCGTATTCTATTCAGCTATATATTAGGTATAGGGTTAGGATATGGTGCGTTAGGCGTATGGATGGCTATGGTTATGGATTGGATTTTCCGTGTTTGCTTCTTTGTATGGAGATTCGCAAGTGGTAAATGGAGAGCCAAAGCTGGGTTTGTTGATACAGTAGTAATCAATTAATATGGAATGTGAAAAAGCCTTTTTATCGTTATTAATAAATCCTTCTTAATATAGATGCAGAATAGATTAGAAAAAGACAATCCTCATGATTTTATACGAATTCGCGGATATTTCATATCCATGAATCCGCATAAAACCATTTGAAAGATTGTCTTTTTATGTTGTATTTATTACATACCGTTACTATTTATATTAAGGATTTAATCGCTTGATTTGATATACCATATTTGTAGATGGGTATGCTTCTACTGAAAAAGTTGTTTCTCCATTAATAGAGGTACCAGTAACTTCCCGTTGTCTTTCAATATCGTATAGAACCACATCTTGTTCATTAATAACAATAGAGATATTATGAATGTATGGATTGAAAGAACGAACGATAAAAGTATCGTTATCATAAGCAAAGAGCGTTACGTTTGATCGTGATTGTAGACGTACGCGCATCTGATCTTGAATGGATTCCCGTATCGTGTTAAGAATTGTTTCAGGGTAGTTGTATAAATCGCCAAAATCATCTGGAATAGTAACGATAAACATACGACCGTTTCCGTACTTGGTTTTTAATAGGATAGGGAAGTTGTTATCCGTTCCTAAACCTCCAATTAATTCCCACACATCGTTGGTAAAGAACTCAAGTTGAGGTATTAGAATCTTGTTAGCGGTCTCTACATGTCCGCCATAAGATACACCGCCATTAGGGGAATATGCGTAGGAGTTCACAAGTGCTTTTCTAGTGGTATAAGTGACATGCATGAATTCAAGGAAATCTTCACCAAGTTTTTCTACAAATCCGGAAGTCACCATAACATCGGCACCATTCATCAAACTCTTCTTAACTTTTTCTATAATCTCAGGATCGCAAGCCGCATTCGCTGTTAATAGAATATTCTTAGCTTCGCTAGGGTATGTAGGATAAGGGTCAAGCGGTATACCACACATACCAATATAATTGTGTAAAAAGTCTTCGCCGTGGCTATGGTATGGAAGGTAGGTTGCCACACCTGTTGGAGTTCCTAATAATTGAAGATATCCATCAACATCCTCCATCATACGCCCTACTGCAGGTGCAAAGTTATGAAAAGTAGGATCTTTTGTTAAGGAAGATAGATTGAATAACATGGCTTCCTTCGCTTTGGCAAATAGGGTAAGATAAGCCTGATCTAGATAGGAAGTTAGGTTATAGGTGCATTCATATGGATCAAACCAACCACCTAGGTTTTTACCAGGTTTTACATGTTCTAAGTAGCGAACGATGAAGTAACTAAGATATTTAGGTAGATGTTGCTGCGAATACATAGGGTTTCTAGTTTCTGTACCGGTGTATATATAATCAAAGATAAGTGGCTCATCTTCTAGATTATATCCGGCATCTTGATAATGTTCATACCAGTTAGGATATTTAATAATTGCTTTGACATTCGGATTAACGTCTTTCGCTGTTTTAACAATAACATTCTCGGAGATATCTTTCATCAAATCTAGACGAAATTGTGTCCAAGAACGAGTTCCTTTTGATTCTATACATCTTGGGCAACGACAGTTTGTAAAGTAGAAATCATCTAAGATAAACTCGTCAAACAGTTTGGAAGTAAGCGTAACAATAGATTTGAGCTTCTCTCTTGTTTGGCTAGAAGTGTAGCAGAAAGGATGAAATCCACCATCACCATGGTCTTCATCTTCGGTAGTGATACCACCAGCAAGTTTCATACCTTTTGATTCAAAGAATGATTTCAGTTTTAGTAGTTCCTCTTCCGTTAACATGTTACCGCCTCGATAGGTCTCAAGATAAACTTTGCCTACGTTAGTATGTTTTACAAGTTCATCGAAGTGTTTTTCAAATGTAGTAAAGTCCTGAATGTTAGCAATAGAAAACACAGGACAATACACGCTTGAGTTAAAATTTTTATATCCCATAAGTATAATACCTCCTTAGTATGTACTTGGCAAATGAGTGATTGACAATATCAATTCCAACCACTTGAATCGGAGTGAAGTTGCTAACTCCAACCCATTTACCTTGTATAATAGTTATATCAAACTAGTCCGTACTTAAATAGTGAGATATTTGGAGATAAAAGATGTAGAAAATGGAGATTATCATATTAGCTTATTTAATGAACAAGGTTTCTGTACTATACAAAAAGCACTTTAATAAGAAAAAATAGTATTATATTTATCAGATACTATACCTTTTACTTATTAAGTGCTTAAAGTAATAAAACTATATATAATTTGAATTTATTATTATTTAACGGATTTAATCCACTTATCAAGATATTTGTCGATTACAAAATATTGACTTGGACCAGTCTTTAGAAGGAATTCATGAAAGTCTTTTTCTGAGAATTTATCCCCTAATGATTTTTCGGCTTTATCACGCAATTCCATAAGTTCAATATATCCGATTGTATATTGTAGATAGTTAGCTGGTTCTTCAACCATAGCAATATAGAATTGATCCAATGTTTCTTCATCTGTTATCCCAAGCATGCCTTTAAGATACTCATCAGATTCTTTTCTAGTCCAACCTTCGTAGTTAATACCAATGTCAGCTCTGGCATACATCATAAGAATAACAGCATTGTTTTCTTCAAGAATACTTGCTAAGTTATCATCGATACCAGCCATATGATAGGATATCATCTCCACATAAGTTGCCCAACCTTCTGAATATCCTCCAAAGTTCATAGTGCTACGGATTGGAGCGGGATTTTGCTGAGCGTAATATACGTTTTGGAATAGATGTCCTGGGTACCCCTCATGTGCTAACGTTGTGAAGATTTGTGATAAGTCGAACTTGTCACTGCCGTTGATATAGATTGAATTTTCTTCATAATTGTCAATAGCAGGAGTAAGGTAAAAGGCAGGGCTTATAAAATCTTCAAGGGATTTATGAACATATTTAATCGTGTAATTTACTTTATCCATATCAGGAAAACGATCCTTAATTGCATCCTGAAGATAAGTGAGAATCTCTTCAGGATCTGTCATTGGATAAGAAGGATTACTTGCCTGATCTAGAAGAGAAGCATCTTTTGCAAGTAGGGTTTGCATACTTGCAATATTCTTATCCATGTATTTATCAAGAAGCTTGATTAATTCCTCTACACTACGATTCGATCCTGTTTCCGTACGAACTAATGATTTGTAATATTCTTTCCCTTTATCAAGGTTGCATAAACCACCTTCGTTTGTTCCGGTACCTTTTAGACTTTTTAATCCGTCAATAATTAATTGATAAGCCGGAATTACATAGTTTAATACAGCTTCTTTGTTCTTTTCTTGATAAGCTTTGATTTCATCTTTAGTTAAGCCATCATATTGTTTCACCTTATCGTTGAAAACAGTAATAAGGAAGTTGTTTTCTTTATCGGCTATTAACGCTTCACATTGTTTAATAATATCATCTGCACTTCGATCACTCATGAATAGACCTGCATCTGATTTTAGTTTCTCAAATTCAATTATTTGATTAAAGTAATCATATGTACATGGTAGTAATTCCAGGTATGCATCAATATCATCTTTGTCGTAGAAGCTATATTCGGCATATAAGATAGGAAGTTGTGCTTGTAATCCAACAGTTGGACTTAAAACTTCATAATACAAAAGTAAATCTTCTGCATTATCATCGACCTTATAATAGTCTTTCATAACATCATAGGTGAGCTTTTGGTCATCAGTAAGTTTCCTGTAATCAATTGCTTTCAAACGTGCTGAGTAATTTTCGCTTTTGGCGAGGCTTTCCTTCATGGCATCTAATGTAAAATCACCAAGAGTTGGTTTGTAATTGGTAATACCATATTTTTCGGGATTTGCTAACGTATAATTGAGAGTTATGCTGTCGCTTTGTACATTGTCTAAGAAAACTTCATTCGCTAAAGTGTCGAAGTCCTCTTGTGTTTGAGCAGTACTCTTACCCTTATCACAGCCTGTCAAGGCGAATAAGAAAACAATAAGTGTGAGTAGTAGATACAATTTCTTGCATTTCTTCATAGTTACCTCCATGCCTACGCAGTTTTTCTTGACAAGTTTGTGGCGTAGACACAAACCTGTTCCTTACTATTAATAGTATCCACTCCTGATTGTAGTATGTCAGGAATTTCATTAAAACTTGACTATTCACAAACTTTTAAGAAAAGTCAAGCTGAATATTAATGATGTTGGGGTCAAAAGGTATTTTGCCCCCAGATACCCACGGATTACTACGCACTTCGTGCTCTCGTAATCCTAAAAACATTCGAAATCCGCTCTGTTTGAGCTACTTTCTCATGTTTTGAGGGTCCTAAAGTCATGTTTTTTCATGCAAGCATGAAACACATGCCCTTTGACCCTTGTATCATATTAATATATTAGTAAAAGAAAGTAAATAGAAACAATTCGAATAGACTATTTGTTTTTACAGATACTAACAGTAAGGAAAATTATTTTGACATTAATGTATGGGAATGCTATACTACTTATTAATATGAAAATGCTGTGAAGAGAAGAGTACATGCGTAAAGAATTAACAGAGAGCCTTGTTAGCTGAGAAAGGGTATTTACTAAGCGTATGGAAGATGGTCTTGGAGCTTCGTTTCTGAATGAGTTATACGGACTGTATACTCTTTAGGGAATGACGGGAATCTGCAACCGTTACCATGCAAGACTGTTGCTTAGGCAAGACGATAGTTTGACATTTCTTAATGGATTACAAGTCGGTACAGCTAAGTTAGCAGTTGTTAAGTTCTATTTTGTGAAAAATAGAAGAATTAAAGTGGTATCACGAGACTTCATCTCGTCTTTAAACGAAATCATAGGATTTCCTTAAGGGCGAATTTTTTTTGCCAAAAATGATTCGGGTGTCAAAAACCCGTTTTATGTTTTGATTCGTCAATTTGCACAATTTATAAATCGGTATGTGATGAAAAACATAGTTTATTCGCAACTCGCTTTCGCTTGGATGAAGTTCGTAGTGGTACGTAAGGCTCTAAAATACAGAGCCTAAATACCAACGACGTCATACAGTTGCTCATCAAACTATGTTCTCCATCACATTAGTCAGGTCTTTGAATGTGCAAATTGACGAAGGCAAAATTACTGGAGGGCTTTTGACTCCCGAATCAAAAATAAAAATCTCTTTTATAGCGTTCAACAGGAGGAATGATTACATGAGTAAAAAACCGTATTATATTAGTACTGCAATTGCGTACACATCAGGAAAACCACACATTGGTAACACATATGAAATCGTTTTAGCAGATAGTATCGCAAGATTCAAACGTGCACAGGGATTTGATGTGTACTTCCAGACAGGAACAGATGAACATGGTCAAAAAATCGAGTTAAAAGCAGAAGATGCTGGTATTACACCACAGGAGTTCGTAGATGGTGTTGCTGGTCAAATCAGAGGTATATGGGATCTTATGAATACTTCTTATGACAAATTCGTTCGTACAACGGATAAAGATCACGAGAAGCAAGTACAGAAGATCTTTAAGAAATTATATGACAAAGGTGATATCTATAAAGGTTTCTATGAAGGTATGTATTGTACTCCATGTGAATCTTTCTTCACGTCTTCTCAATTAGTAGATGGGAAATGTCCTGACTGCGGAAGAGAATGTCAACCGGCCAAAGAAGAAGCCTATTTCCTAAAATTAAGCAATTACACAGACCGTTTAATTGAGCATATTAATACACACCCAGAATTCATTCAGCCGGAATCAAGAAAGAATGAGATGATGAACAACTTCATCTTAGCAGGACTTCAAGATTTATGTGTATCTAGAACATCATTCAAATGGGGAATTCCAGTAGATTTTGATGATAGGCACGTTGTATATGTATGGCTTGATGCACTAAGCAACTATATCACAGGACTTGGTTATGATGTAGATGGTAACAATGGAGAGAACTACGGTAAGTATTGGCCAGCAGATCTTCACTTAATTGGTAAAGATATCTTACGTTTTCATACAATCTATTGGCCGATCATGTTAATGGCACTTGAATTACCATTGCCAAAACAAATCTTTGGTCATCCTTGGTTGTTGCAAGGAGATGGTAAGATGAGTAAATCTAAAGGAAATGTACTTTATCCAGATGATTTAGTAGATTTCTTTGGCGTAGATGCGGTTCGCTATTTTGTGTTACATGAGATGCCTTTTGATAATGATGGTGTTATAACGTGGGAACTTATGGTTGAGAGAATGAATTCTGATCTAGCTAACACACTTGGTAACCTAGTTAACCGTACGATCTCTATGTCAAACAAATACTTTGGTGGTGTAGTTACGAATACAAACGTTAAAGAAGACGTTGATGATGAGTTAATTACACTAGCTTTACAAACACCGAATAAAGTTGTAGAGAAGATGGATAAATTACGTGTTGCGGATGCGATTTCTGAAATCTTCACTTTATTCAAACGTTGTAACAAATACATTGATGAAACAATGCCTTGGGCACTTGCGAAAGAGGAAAGTAAGAAAGAAAGACTAGAAACAGTTTTATATAACTTAGTAGAGTCTATCTGCATTGGTGCAAGTTTATTAGAATCGTTCATGCCAGAAACAGCATCAAAGATTCTTAACCAATTAAATACAAGTGTGCGTTCAATAGAAGAGATGAAAGAGTATGGAAAATATCCATCGGGAAATAAGGTTACAGATGTTCCAGAAATCTTATTTATGAGACTTGATTTAGAAGAAGTTATGAAGAAAGTAGAAGAGATGAAAGAAGCACAGATGAAAGATGTTTCTCCACAGAAAGAGGAAGAACCAGTGATTGATATTGAGGCAAAAGCGGAAATAGAATATGATGACTTTATGAAGATGCAATTCCAAGTTGGAGAAATCATTGCATGTGAAGAAGTGAAGAAATCAAAGAAACTACTTTGTTCACAAGTTAAGATTGGTAGCGGGGTAAAACAAATTGTATCAGGAATTAAAGCACACTACACAGCAGAAGAGATGGTTGGTAAGAAAGTTATGGTATTAGTAAACTTAAAACCAGCCAAATTAGCAGGTGTATTATCAGAAGGTATGCTTTTATGTGCAGAAGATGAGAATGGCGAATTAGCACTTATGATACCTGAGAAGAAGATGCCATCAGGAGCAGAAATCTGCTAAGGATAGTTTGTAATGAAAGAAGAGACTTATAGAATGGTCTCTTCTTTTTTCTGCTAATCTGCTTTGTTTCCTAATTTACTTGTAACTTATAGGTTACTTGGTTATAATAAGGAATGAAAATTACGTAGGAAAAGTTAACGAAGCTGTTGACCTAAGACGATGAATAATGAAACTTAGTGTCGTCAGCTAGAGTCGATGGAGGCTAATAATGATAATAGATACACATGCACATTATGATGATGAACAATTTGATATAGATCGTGAACAGATTTTGAATTCAATGCAAGATAGTGGAATAGAGCTGGTAGTGAATGTAGGCGCAGATATGAAGACTTCGGAGCAGACTCTTAAACTTACTGAACAATATCCTTTTGTTTATGGTGCTGTTGGGGTTCACCCAAGTAGTACGATGGAATTAGATGAAACGAAAATAGAACGTTTGAAAGAATTAGCAAACATGCCTAAGATAGTAGCTATAGGAGAAATCGGATTAGACTATTACTGGGATGAACCAGATCGTGATACACAAAAAAAGTGGTTTGATCGTCAGATGGAATTAGCAAGAGAAGTTAAATTGCCGATAATCATTCATAGTCGAGATGCCGCGAAAGATACATTAGATATGATGAAAGCAGCTCATGCGGGTGATATTTCAGGTGTGATTCATTGTTACTCTTACTCAGTAGAGATGGCGAAAGAGTATCTTAATATGGGATTTTACCTTGGCATTGGTGGCGTGGTAACGTTTAAAAATGCTAAGACAATAAAAGAGGTTGTAGAGTATGTACCTATAGATAGTATTGTTTTAGAGACAGATTGCCCTTATCTAGCACCAGAACCAAACAGAGGTAAGAGAAATTCTTCTCTATATCTACCTAAGGTTGTAGAAGAAATCGCAAAAATCAAAGGACTTAAGCCAGATGAAGTAATTGAAATTACAAAGAGAAACGCAACAAAATTATATCGTTTATAAGAAAGTAAAGAGGATAATTGAATGGATCACAGTAACAAATTAGCAAATCCACAGAATACGATAGAAGCAATAAAGAAGTATAATTTCGCATTCCAGAAGAAATTTGGACAGAATTTCTTAATTGATACACATGTGCTAGAAAGGATTGTGACAGCTGCTGGTGTAACAAAAGACGATTTGGTATTAGAGATTGGACCTGGTATTGGCTCAATGACTCAGTACTTATGTGAGAATGCTAGAGAAGTTATTGCTGTGGAAATTGATACAGCGTTAATACCTATTCTTAAAGATACGTTATCAGAGTATGATAATGTAACAGTTATAAATAAAGACATCCTTAAAGTTGATATTAACCAACTTGCAATGGAGAAGAACCAAGGAAGACCAATTAAAGTAGTAGCGAACTTACCATATTATATAACAACGCCAATTATTATGGGATTATTCGAAAGCCATGTACCAATTGACAATATCACAGTAATGGTACAAAAGGAAGTCGCGGATCGTATGCAAGTTGGTCCAGGAACAAAGGATTATGGAGCATTGTCCCTTGCGGTACAATATTATGCAGAACCATATATCGTAGCGAATGTACCACCTAATTGTTTTATCCCAAGACCTAATGTTGGTTCGGCAGTAATACGTCTTACAACCCATAAAGAAATACCAGTACATGTTGAAGATGAGAAGTTAATGTTTCGCTTAATTCGTGCATCTTTTAATCAAAGAAGAAAGACTCTAGTGAATGGACTTAACAATTCCCCAGAGATTCATCTACCAAAAGAAGTCATTGCTCAAGCAATCGAAGAGCTTGGAGTTTCGCCGACAATTCGTGGAGAAGCACTTGATTTGGAACAATTTGCAGAATTAAGTAATATAATTAGTCGACTATATCGCAGTTAATTAATAGATTCCTAACATAAAGGACAACCTTTTTGAATATATATAAAGCATAAGTAATTGCGCTTTTCTTTATGATGGCCAAAAAGGAAGGATGAGTGGGATGTCAGAATATAAACGACTGATTTCGTATATTTATAATTATGAAAAGGGTATAAAAAAGAGTAATGTTGGCTTTACTAAGATTGAACTCAGGAACGGTCAATGTAGGATTTCAATTAACATAAAGGCAGCCAGCCTAAACGGACAGAAGTTACGGATATATGCATTCTATCGTGAAAATAAGAAAATGATTCAAATCCTATTAGCAGAATCAGGGGTTAAGAATGGGGGATTTGAGTGGAAGGGAATCACGAGTGCAAGTAATATTATGAATACGGGACACAATTTTGACCAGTTAGGTGGGGTGCTTTTATATTACTCTAAGGATAAGTATTTCGCAACTGAATGGGACGACCAACCAATTATACTGACACACCTATATGAATGGGACGAGATGGAAAGTTGGAAAACTAAAGGTAGAGATACTGTAAGAGAAGAAAACAAAGACAACATGAAGATAGCAGAAAAAGAGAATTCTAAGAATGAAAAAGTTGTTAATATAGAATCTAATAAAGGAACAAACAAAAAAGTAATCAAAGAGGTAATAGCAGAACCGAAGTTAATTGAGGTTCCTAGAGATGAAATTACATATATAAGACAAAAAAAAGAAGCCGAAGACGCAATTAGTAAGAGCCAGGAGGAAATCGTCCAAAGTATATTGAAGAGTATTGATAGTGGATGGGAACTTTTTTGTAATAGTCAGAATGATACGAAAACAAAACGAAAGACAAATACAAAAAAGAAAGTAAAATTAGAGTTGCAGGGAGCAGAGTTAGATGATGAGCCTAAGACTACGACTAATATAATTAGTGAGATAGGGGATAGTGTAACACCGGAGACAGCCAAATTAGTGGGATATCGGTTTATCAATTGGTATCGTAGCCAAGAAACTGGATTTCCGGTTGTAGATGCTAAGGTTAATGTTGCTAATGCTGATAATCAATACCTTCAACAAGAAGCAAGAGTGACTGAAGAAGTTGATAATGAAGAAGGAACTGTAGAACTAGAAGAGAATATTGAGCTAGATGAGAATATAGAACTTGAAGAATATGTAGGAATCGAAGAAAATGCAGATTTAGAAAACGAAGAAATTCTAGTTAATGAAGCCAACGATATTGGTGCAAAGATGTATGAACAAGAAGACCAAAAAGAGAACGAAGAGGAAGAAGTTGCGGCAACATTGACTAGTGAAGAATATGGGAAGACTCTGTTTGAAGAGGAGCAATCCTTCTATGAAGCGAATACTGAGAAAGAATGGAATGAGCGTCTTGAAGAAGTAGCGAAGAAGAAAACATCAACAGCTGAAAGAATCTTACATAAGTACCCGGCTATTTATCCTTTTGAGGACGATGAGATTGATACATGTGTTAGAATAGAGCCGGGAGATATTGGATTATTTCCAATAGAAAATTGGGTTCTTGGAAACAATAGCTTTTTACTTCATGGATACTATAACTTCCGCCACCTAATTTTTGCAAAGCGGAAAGTATTAGATGGTGAAGAATATATCCTTGGTGTGCCTGGGGTTTTCCAAAATCGTGAGAAGTTTATGGCAAAGATGTTCGGATTTTCACAGTTCAAATGTTCTAGGAATGTAGAACAAAAGACGGGAGAATTCGGGTATTGGTATCTCAAGATTAATATGTAATTAATGAGATGGATTGATCAGTGCGTAACGCAAATGGTCAGTCCATTTGTTGTTTAGACGAATGCAGGATTTTGCAATACCTTCAAATTCAAAACCTAGTTTTTCAATTAAGCGAATGGAAGGAGCGTTCATCGGATGAATAAGTGCTTCTATTCTATGAAAATTGAGGTCATTAAAGACTACCTCAACGGCTTTTTCTAAAGATTCCGATGCGTAACCATGTCCAACATAATCATGGTCTAGTTTGTAACCAACGGTACAAGTCATAAGGGAGCCTTTTTGAAGATTCTGAAAACATACACAGCCAATTATATGTTCAGGATTGGACTTTTCAAAGATCCAAAAACGCAGAAAATGTAATTTAACCGTTTCATTATATTCATATACAAGATTTGCTCGTTGAAAGTCTTTTGTGTAGAACAAGCGAACGCGATCTGGCTCCCAATAGTTAAAATAATTTTTATTTCGTTCATAAAAATTGAGTACTTCAGCTGCGTAAGAGCTTGTTATTATTCTGAGTTGTAGACGTTCTGTTTCATAATATGACTTCATATTAATAGACTGCTCCTTTTTTAATTAGTTTCCATTCCGCGAATTCCTACTGTATTAAAATATGGTTGTAAAGCTTTTTGATATTCTAGCATTGATTCATGGGTAGGCGCATGAAGGCCTGGTGATAAAATGTCTCCACTATCTAAGAATAACTGAATATAATATTCCTTAGAGCCCTCTAACCATCTTCCAATAGCGAGCATGTCTTCTAGGGTATGGTATTCCTTAACAACTGTAGTTCTGAATTCATATGGAATACCGCTGTTTTGTATAAGAGAGATTGAAGAATCGATGGCATCTAAGGAGTATTCAGGGACACCGATTGTTTCTATGTATCGATTGCGGGAATTTTTTATGTCCATGGCAATATAATCGAGTAATTGATGTGACAATAAGTACTGCAACATAAGTGGATTACTACCGTTTGTATCTAGTTTGACCTTTAATCCAATATCCTTGATAACTTGTATGAATTCAGGTAAATCTTTAGACAAGGTTGGCTCGCCACCAGTAATGCATACTCCCTCTAAGATGCTACTACGACTCTTTAAGGTGTCTATTACTTCAGAAACAGTAAGTGATGGTTGTGTATCTGTAGATAGTACAAGAGAAGAGTTGTGGCAGAAGGGACAACGGAAGTTGCAACATCCTAAGAAAATAGTTGCAGCCAGATGCTTAGGATAATCAAGCAAAGTAGTTTTGTTGAATCCATGGATTTGCATAGTAGTAAACGTGCTCCTTTCACAATAGTATATTTTATGTTATTATAATAGCATATATAATTAGAATAAACAAATTAGATTAGTACTAGAATAGATTAAAGGAGCATGTTTGCTAAATATGGACCAAAGATATATGAAAGAAGCTATGAAACAAGCGAAAAAGGCGGATAAAATCAATGAAGTGCCAATTGGTTGTGTCATAGTATATGAAGATAGAATTATAGCGAGAGCTTACAACAGAAGAAACACAGATAAGAATACTCTGGCGCATGCAGAGTTGTTAGCAATTAAAAAGGCTAGTAAGGTGCTTGGTGATTGGAGACTTGAAGACTGTACCATGTATATAACACTGGAACCTTGTCAGATGTGTGCAGGTGCAATTGTACAAGCAAGAATTAAGAGAGTGGTTGTCGGGAGTATGAATCCGAAAGCTGGATGTGCAGGTTCTGTACTGAATCTCTTGCAGATGAATCAGTTTAACCATCAGGTAGAATTAGAAACTGGTGTAATGGAAGAGGAATGCAGTCGAATGCTTAAGGAATTTTTCAAAAGACTACGAGAGGAAAAGAAAAAAGGATAATTGTAGCAGTCAAAATATATTGACAAGTACAAGGGATTTGTGTATACTGAATATCTGAATGCAGTACAAATCGTTACTGTAAATCATAAAATTGTATAATATATATTTAATTTGTCATAAAATTTCCGTGCAGCCGGGGAGATAGCGGTGCCCTGTACCTGCAATCCGCTACAGCAGGGGTGATGTCTTGTCCGAGGGTATTCTATTGTAGAGCTGCCCTTTAAAAGTGATGTTGACGTCTGGGTCTTACGCAACAGGAATTCGTGAACCGTGTCAGGTCAGGAATGAAGCAGCACTAAGCGAAACCTCTTGTGTGCCGTAAGGGTGCCTGGGCCGAGTTAACTAGAAAGGTAACGTTTATGAAGAATATTCGAAGCGAGGCGCACGGATTAATATAATATAGATATTTTGCAGACCATTTAATTGAATGGTCTTTTTTGTTTTCTTTTTTAGGAATATAGTCCCAAAATGCTTTGAATTCGCGCTATTTCTACAAAAGGTAAGAAATTTACTTTGATGTTAGACGCATTTTGCATTATAATAGATTCAATATATTTAGATAGTCTATAAGGATAGGATAAAATTTGAATTTCGAGGTGATATAATGGGAGTGAGTCTTAATCCACACACAGTCAACCAGCTAATAAAAGGGACAGAAATCTATGGAGAGAACGAGAGTTTGTCTACCATATGTTTAGTACTTAAGGGGAGAGTATTAATTCAGAATGATGGATCTAGAGTGGTGGTTGGTTCAGGAAGTTTTATAGGGGTTACTGATTTATACGCGGGGAGATTTGTTAGTAGTTACATAGCTTTTGATGATGTAGTATTGTTCCCTTTTGAGGTAACGAATAAGGACAGTATCAAAGCAATTATAGAAGGGAATAAGGATTATTCAGGATTGTTAGTAGCTAGCTTATCAAGATATCTAGTTGAGGTAAGTAAGACCTATGTTGAATTTGATCTTAAAGCAAAAAAGTTGTATGAGTTTTTATGTTATGCATATACAGAGTTCAAAACGTTAGCAGCGAAAGTAGGATTTCGTGTGAATCCTATGGATTCCTTAGAAACTCTTGAACCATTCCCGGCAGAAGTATTACGGAATCGTATTAATATGGACTATTACAGCGTGCTTAGTAAAGTACCTGTTGATATACAAAAAGCCTTTTTTGCCTGCGGCGAAGCACTTACGACACGTCATGTTAATGAAATCGCGGCAGATTTTATTACATATATCACAGAGACAAGAGAAAGAGCAGTTTATGTTAGTCAATTACTTGAATATATGATCAGTGAGACGGGGGATTCACTCTTCTACCAAGCAATTAATATTGCAATTGAAGTGCATAAACTAGGAAAGAAGAATGAGGAACTAGATGTATTAATTGATCAAATAATTGAAGAGATTAATGGCGCAGAGAAATTACTTTCAACTAAAACTGCTAGAGCACTATATATTAATCGTGATAGAATGGAACAGTTATATTCTGTTCTGCTTACAGGGACATCGGTTGAAATCGATAAGAAGGACACGGATAATGAGCAGCTGCAAGAAGTCGATGAGATGAAGGTAATGAATGAGTTACAGGACTCTATGAGAAAAATTATTGAGTATGCACAGCTTGGGTCTGACGAAACGGTTGAACTTAAAAAATATGTTGCCATGTTTAAGAACCTTGCAGATAAATATGATTCCTCAGATGAAGCTAGAGCAATTCGTAGAGGCATATCTAAGATGTTTTATCCGGTGTATCAAACTGTGTTTTTGAGAGCCTATAATGAAAAGAATACAGATAAAGTAATTGATCTTTTCTTACGTTATGGTTTTTTTGATGAAACATTATTAACAAAACAACAATTAGTAGAATTATATTACCTAGATACTCAGATAGATGAAAGCATACCATGTAAAGTTTATAACATTAGAGATTGGTTGGTTGAGATCTATGAAGGACGTAGGGAGCCTTCAAAGAGTGAGTTTGATTTAGATTATACAGAATCAATTCGTGAAATGAAGAGGTCTATTCGTATGTCTGCAGAGGAAGAGAAGGCATTGTTAAATGACTCTCTTAAAAAGTTAAATTATGAGATTATTAACATGTTCCAATGCAATAACCGTCTTGTTAATGGACAAGTTTATTCGTTCATACCTATTCTTCATCAAGATATGTTTGTAAAGAGTTTACGTTCAACCTTTGTAACAGCAACTAAGGTTAATTACGTAATTAATCAATTAAGAGAGATTGATTTTTCTGTATTCTATCGTGAAGCTCTTTATTATGATGCGGAAAAGAATATAGAGAAAGAATATATCCAAAAGGAAGTTTTTCCGGATATTATTCTCTTACCAACAGCAGGTATTAACGGTGTTATGTGGCAAGAGATTTCAGGTAAGAAGAGAGACACGAGTGGTCGATTCCTATTACCTTGCTTTGCTGAAGTTGAATTAGAGGATATGCTAATTAAGGTTTTTGGAAGATTTCACTGGGAACTTTGCAGAAGTATTCAAGGAACTGCTTGGAATAATATCAAATACAAATCACTTACATCAGAGTATGTTGACTATATTCAGTTTTATAAGAAGAATCGTGATTTATCACCAGAAACAAAAGAGAGAATTAAGTCGCAGATTCAAAAAGGAAAGAGTAACTCTAGAGAAATCTTTGTTATTGATTATGTGAATTGGATTAAGAATGAATCAAAGGGTGCTATACGTTTGAATAAGTATGTAAGAGAATTACTTGCTATGTACTGCCCATTCAAGAAACCAATTCGCGAGCGTCTTATGAATCAACCTTTATTCGCAGAAGCCATGACGCGATTTAACAGAGAGAATAGTAAGAAAATCCATGAAATCGACCTTCGTTATAAAGCGTTAGAAAAAGAAGGTATAGAATTAACCCAAGAGTTAATTGAGACGAGAGCATATTATAATGAGTTATAATTATATTGGTTTAAAGTATTCAAGTTTACTATAGTAGTAGCCTAGCGGATTGAAACATCCGTTGGTAATAAGAGGACAATTTTTATCGACTGGAATGCGATAATAATTGTCTTTTTATTATGTCTTGTCACATTTTGTTATATGCAGTTTGACAGAAATATGGTATGATAAAGGGCAGCATTTTAGATTAGGGAGGGATAAGTGTGATACAAGAAGTTGTGGATTTTCATTATGAACGTATGCAAAATCTAAAGAAATACTACCCGTTTTTTAGAATTAAAGAGTACTCCCTCACACAGTACAAAGAAGGGAAATATGCGGATATCGACATGGGCTATGTGCTAATGGCGGTATTACGCTTTTTTATAGAAGAGAATAATTTTAATAATATGGAAGTGACATATGCAAGATATGCTGCTTTTTTAACCTCGTTATTAGAAAGAGATTTCGGTATTCCTTCGTCATCTGAAGAAACTAAGGAATTAATTGGATATATATTCGATAAGATTCACAACGAGGGAAAACCGTTCTATATGGATTATTATGATCCAGCCACGCGTAAGAAGAATGTAACTCGTGTAAAGTTAATTAATAGCCAGTTAGAGGGGGATCAAGTTACATATACCCTTACTTCTGATGCCATTGAATTCTATCTTGATACAAAGGAAATTAAAGATGAAAGTAAGATTAATATCGAACAACTATTATTAGAGAAGATGATTCGTTCCCAGGATTTTAGATCCGGAATTCAAGTTGTTCGTCGTATTAATCATGAAGTAAATATGCTCAGTATTCGTAAGAATGAGGTTATTCAGGTGTTAAGTAATGACGTATTCGAAGGTATGAAAGCCTATGACAGTTTCGTGAAGACAGGAATGAAATGGTTTGAAGAAGAACAAAGGCTGTTTTCAAAGAATACAGAATTGATTCGTAAAGCGGTAGAAAAAGCGGAGTTAGGTAATGATGAAGATGGAAAATCAGACTCTTATATGCAATCTCTACAAGATATACATGAGTTAGAGAAGGAATTGTTAAAAGCAATTGGAAAACACAATGAGTTATTAGTAGATTGTATGGACCTGCAAAAGAAAGCGGATGAGATGCTTAGAACTGCCAAATTAGGCAGATTACGAGCGTCTTTTGATTTTAGAGATTATGAATCTAAGATCCGTTTGAAGCAAGATACGAGTCTACTGAAAGCCATGATTGAACCACTTTTATTACCGAATATACGAAAGACCTGGAATCTAGCTAGTATCGATGAACTTACTACGTATCCGCAGAGTGCAGAAGAACAGGCTGAGAAAGTAGAAGAAACTGAAATAACTACGTATGCATATGAAGATGAGAAAGAAGACGAACGTATTAGGAGCAATTTCATATCAATTGCCAGAACCTTATTCGAGTTACTAATTGCAAAGAAACAATTTGATTTAGTTTCTTTTAACCGTAAGCTTGAAGTGAAATATTTTGATGAGATTTTCAAGAACAGTGATTATTATTCATTCTTAGTGCATCTATGCCAGAAGAAAGAATATCACTTATGGGAAATCGAGAAAGAACCCGACACGTTCCTTGAAGGTATTATTTCCGATATGTTAAGGTTACCAGAGAATAATAAATATAGGAAGTTACATTTTGAGATTGTTATGTCAAAGGAATTAAGTGAAGAGATGATAGAGAATATTCAGATTGTCTCAAGTGGAGATAAAGCAAGTTTCTTTACTTCGAATATTGAGTTTGTAAGGAAGGAGTATGTTGATTAATATGGATAACCGTAGTTTAGAGAAAGCCATGGAGTTGTTCGGAAAACTAATCGCTGGAGAAGAGGTTAGTATGAGGACATCGAAGAATGTGGAACTATATCAAGAATACCGTGATCATGCTGAAGTAGCTAATCTACTAGATACGATGTTGACCCAGATGAATCTTAAGCTTTATGAATACAATGAGACCTTATTCATTACAGCAGGGAATCAAAACCGAGTGTTTGGCTATACCAATGAGGAGCTACGTCGTTTAATTGGTGTACGTTTGAATAAGGAACTATATCTATGTTATTTTATTATCTATCAGATTATCACCAAGTTTTACACGGGGTCAGGTACCTATACGTATACGGAGTACGTGAGAATTGAAGATATTATAAAGGCAGTCGATGCAGGATTACATAATGTAATAGCTGGAATGGAACAGTTTCGTTTGAATGAACTGGAAGAAAATAGTTTTGAAGCAATAGCAAATCTGTGGGATGAACTTCCTAGTGTATCTAATGAAGAGAATATGACTGGTAAGGCATCAAGAGGATCAAGATATGGCTATATGAAGCTTGTATTCAACTTCTTATTGTCGCAATCCTTGTTTCTTGAGATGGAAGAACGTTATTATATAACCGACCGTTTCCGTATTATTATCACGAGGTATTTTGAAGAAGAGCGTGGTCGCTTATATGAAATTATGTCAAAGGAGGATAACGACAATGCCTCATATTAATAGATTGCGTGTAAACAACGTTAAATATAATTTCGGTACGCAATATTATGATGATTTCATGATGAAGCCATATGGTAAGAATATGTTGTACGACCTTGCCAATGGCGGTGGTAAGAGTGTACTTATGCTGCTGTTATTGCAGACGGTAATCCCAAATTGTACGTTAGATGATAAACAACCAGTGGAGAAGTTGTTCCGTACATCAGGAGGGAGTACAACCATTCATTCCCTGATTGAGTGGAAGTTAAATGATAACAACATAAAAGATGGTTTTCAGTACATGACAACAGGTTTCTGTGCAAAAAAAGGTACGGCACAGGAAGAGAAAGATACTGCTTCCATTGATTATTTCAATTACTGTATCTTCTACCGTGAGTACAATGAGAATGATATTCGTAATTTGCCGCTTATCAATGAGAACGAGCGTGTTACGTATTCAGGTCTCAAACAATATCTAAAAGAATTGCAAAGAAACCCAGGACTTCGTGTAGAAGTGTTCGATCGTAAGGGAGAATATCAGCAATTCATAAGTAATTATGGCATCTATGAAAGTGAATGGGAGATCATTCGTGGAATTAATAAGACAGAAGGTCATGTTCGTACGTATTTTGAGACCAATTATAAAACAACACGTAAGGTGGTAGAAGATCTTCTGATTGAAGAGATAATCCAAAAATCCTACAACCGTTATCTAGATGGTGGGAACGATAGTGAAGATTCCATGGCCCAGGCACTGCTAAGTATCAAAGATAAATTAATCGAGTTATCGCAGAAGAAGGCAACAGTCAATTTCTATGATCGTCAAATCGAGATTATTGATGGATTAAAAGAACGACTAAGTATACTTGACCATGTCTATACAAGAGATGAAGAATTAAAGACGAAGTTACACCAAGCGTATACCTATAATGAGAGAAGTATTGCTAGTAAACAAGCACATTATGAACAGATTTGCAAGGAACAAGATGAATTAGACCAAAAGATGAAACATCTGGAAATTATTGTGGAAGCGGCAAAACTTCAAAAGAACGAAACGTACCTTGCACAAATCAATAAGGAGATAGAGCAACTAACAAGGGAAATTTTATTACAAGAAGATTTGTTAGCACGAAAGCAAAGGGACATCTCGTTAAAAGAGAGTATGAATGATTATCTTGAATATTTGAGGGAAAAAAGTAATCGAGATGAATTAAAGGAGTCCTTAGAAGCGATTAAAGGTGGAAATAAAGTCGAGATTCAGGAACTAAATCAGCTTGCTTTTAATAAAAAGTTACACGTGGATAAGAAAGTGGAGGACTTAGAAACTGCAAAAGCAGAATTACTTGATAAATTAAAAGAAGCAGATGAAAATCTAAGTGATTCAGGCGAAGAGGAAAGAAATCTTGATATTGAACGGGCAATCAAAGAGAATGCATTTATAATGGTCAAAGAAAAGATAGTAGCACTACAACAGAAACTGAACCAGATGCGTAAGAATGTAAGTCTATTATTCTTTGAGGAGATTACAGAGGCAATCAGCCAGGTAGAAGAAGAGAACAAAGCTTCTGAAGAAAAGTTGCAAGCAATCAAACAGGAACTAGACTCTTGTCAAGAGACAATGGTAATGCTTAAAACCAGTCTACAGATCAAAGAAGAGAAGAAGACTAGGCTTACTACCACAATTAAGGAATACGAGGATTGGCTAGTAGGTTATAAGGTACGTCAGGCGGAGTGTGAGAAGCTATTAGAGGTATACCATATTGTATCCAGAGATAATTGCTTACAAGAGTTAGAGGAGCAATATAAGGCACTTTTAACAAAGTTAGTCAAATGTAAAGAGCATATCAATATAAATGAAAGATATTTGACACAGCTCACAGAGAGAAATCTTGATGTAGAGAGTGAAGGTTTAACCAAGGTAAAAGAATACTTAGAGAAGAGATACAAAGACAAAGTAATGACAGGAACTGCATATCTTCATACGCTACCTGAAAAGGAAAGAGAACGTATATTACGTAAGATACCAATTCTACCATATGGATTGATTGTTATGGAAGATTATGAGTCGTTGTTGGAAGACCGTTACTTTAAGCGTAAGGATTTTGGTGCGTATGCAATACCGATTTTAAATCTTGAAGAAATTAAGCAAGGAACCATAAGTTTCTCTAAGAAGTCTTTAACCTTTGCAATGAAAGAAGAAGAGTTATTCTACCGTGAAGAGCGTATGGCAGAAGAAGAGAGCATTGTACGTGGAGAAGTAGAAGATGAAAAAGAACAGCTTAGAAAATTAGAACAGCAAGAAGAAATCCTCAAAAAGGATATGGACAAAGTTCGTTATTATCTTGGTGAAGATAGAAAAAAATGTGCAGAAGTGGAACAAAATCATATGAAGAGCAAACAGGAGCTTTCTTCTCTATCAAGAGAGATTCAGGAACTAGCTTCTGATTATATGAATAGAGAGCAGTCTGTGAAGCAGATGTCTGATGAAATCACTACCATCACTGCAACTATGAAAGAAAATGAACAAGAACGAGTACGTTTGGTAGAAATCGAAGCTGTGGCTACACAAAAGCGAGGACTAGAAAAAGAGAGTATGCAATTACGTAACGCGTGTGAGGAATTACAGAGTCGATATGAACGAATCTGCCAATTACGAGACGAGTGGAAAATAAAACATGACCAGTGGAAACTGCAAGTGGATTCTGTGGATAAGCAACTGAAATTTTGCAAAGAGCAGTGGACAACTCTCTTCCTTCCGTACTACAAGGAGGGGGAATTTGATGTACTTTCTCTATTAGAAGAGGAATTAGATGCAAGATTCTTAGGGAAGAAAGATGCTTTCGAGAAAGAATACAGTGATTTAGGAGATAAAGAACGTCTTCTTAATTCTTATATCAATTCCATGAATCGAAGTTTGAAAGCAATCGCAAAACGTAAGATTAGCTTAGCTACGTTAGAAGAGATGAAGAATAATCATTCGCTAGTAGCTATAAGTGAAGATATTATACAGAGCGAGAATGCCGATTACGTTCATGGGGAAGTGATTCTTAGCAAGCTCCGAGAAAGTATGGATGAGAAGAAAGCACTGATGCATCAGTTAGGTGGCAAAGTAGAACAAGCGCGAAATGTAGCAGAAGAAAAGTTCGGAGATGTATTCAAAGAGGCACTTCTACGAGTAACTTCAGATACGAATATTGAAGAGCAAAAGGCCGCCCTTCAGGTTATACTACAGAAGAAGCAGGATATGAAAGAGGAGTTCACACTTAGTGAAAGAGCTATTAAGGTCTGTGAGAATGCCAAAGACGATATGGAGAGAATCTATCGTCAGATGGAACTAGTTAAGTCCAAAGAAGTTGAAAGTAAAGATATAGAGGATATAGAAGGATTCGTGAAGATGCTTTCTAGAGATTTAGAGTCAATTGTAAAAGATACGAATAGAAAACGCGATGAATTCTATCAGCAATTACAAAAGACTGCACAGACATTAGAACTTCTAAAGGCATATGAGCTTGCCCAGGAGTTACGTACTGCGGTAACAGTGCCTGGAACGTTAGAAGAATCCAATGACTTAAAGAGCAATCTAGAGGGAGTATGTGATTGTATACGTTTGGAGAGAGCACGTATAGAACAAGGCCTTGAGGATATGGAGAGAATTAAGCAAAGCTTTGAGAATCAATGTTTACAACGTTGTGATAATGTGAAAGCAGCATTAGAACGTCTACCAAAGCTTTCGAAGATTATGTTAGATAATGAGCAGATTCAGATGATTGGCCTTAGTATTCCATATGTGAATGAGGAATTACAAGGACAGAGAATGTCAGACTATATTGATTCAATCGTAGCTGGTGTTGATAAATATGAAACCCCGAACGAAAAGATTAAGTATATCAGAGAATCTTTATCTTTAAAACGTCTCTTCTCGGTTATCGTAACGGATATGAATCGAATCAAGTTGACTTTATATAAAAGAGAGCGTATCAAAGAACAAAGTAGACACCTTCGTTATGAAGAAGCAGTAGGTAGCACGGGACAATCACAAGGTATCTATATTCAGTTTTTGATTGCAATTATCAACTATATTACGTATATGAATTCAGGCAATATCGATAATAAAGGACTTCGTAAAGTTATCTTTATCGACAACCCATTCGGTGCTGCCAAAGACGTTTACATCTGGGAACCGATCTTTGAACTGCTTAAGATGAACCAAGTGCAGTTAATCGTACCTGCTAGAGGTACGACGCCTGCTATAACAGGTAAGTTTGATGTGAATTATATACTAGGACAATGTTTGAATGATAAGAAACAACAAACGGTAGTAGTGGATTATCACAGCAATGTAGATACGACGGAGATGGAATATATTCCGCTGCAATATGAACAGACAAGCTTGTTCGAATAAACTCATGAATATAACTATTATTGCAAGTACAACATCTAGAATAACTGCAATATTCATAGTTGTCCCTCAATAGTATAATACAGGTATAAATATAGATGAACTAAAAATTGGGGACACATTTTGTCATTCTAGGAGGTATTTTATGAGAAGTACAAAGGATGTTGTACAAGCTATGAAAACAGGTTGGAACCTTGGAAATTCTATGGATTGTTTTGGTGGAGAGACTGCATGGAAAAATCCAAAAACAACAAAAGAGATGATTGATGTAGTGGCGGCAGCTGGATTTAATACAATTCGTATTCCTGTCACTTGGCATGAGCAAACTGGCCCCTCGCCAGAATATAAGATTGCTGATACTTGGCTAGCAAGAGTTAAAGAGTTGGTGGATTATGCGTATGATAATCAGATGTATGTAATTGTTAATATGCATCATGAAAACAAATGGATTAAACCGGAGAAAGAGGGATTTGAACAGGTACTAGAACAGTTTAAAATCATGTGGAAACAGATTGCAACATATTTTTCCTGCTATGATGACCATCTATTACTGGAGGCACTTAATGAGCCAAGGATTGAGTTCAGTGAGAACGAATGGACTGGAGGTTCTGAAGAAAATCGTGAATATGTGAATCGATTAGTTGCAGCTTTTGTGGAAGCAGTGCGTAGTACTGGTGGAAATAACCAAGAAAGAAGTCTGCTAGTAACTACAGTAGGAGCTTCTGTATCAGAAGAAGCGATACAGGGATTATGCGTTCCACAAGATAGTCATATAGCGGTATCGTTACATCCATATACACCTCATCATTTCTGCTATTCGAAAGATGAGATTGGAAGTTTAGAGGTATGGGACGGATCTCTTAATAAAGAAATTGATGAAGTTATGGGACTAATTAATGATGCTTTCATAAAGAAGGGGATTCCTGTAGTCATTACCGAATATGGTGCAGTGAATAAAACTTATGTGAACGCAGAAGGTATGCAAGTGTCAAATGAGGAAGAAGTAATCAAGTGGGCAACATATTACTTAGAGAAGGCAATAGACATTGGAGTACCTTGCATCTGGTGGGATAACGGATATTACAATAGTGGAGATGAATATTTTGGAATATTCAATCGTAGTGACCTCTCATGGTTTACACCAAATCTTAAAGGGGCAATTATTGAGGCAGTTAAATAATATATAATTGAAATAGAGAAGTCTTCACCTACTAGTATTGTAGAGTTGAAGACTTCTTTTGATTTAGATGCCAGTTACTTTGGTAGTGGAAAATACTTTGTGATGAAAATCAGTATGTATTATTTTATAATGAAATTTATAGTTGAATGAAATGCTATCTTGTCTTATGTAGACAAAAAATGCTATAATAACAAGGAGAACTATGAAATATATAAAATGGTAGATTTTGTTATACAATACAAGGATAGATGTAACAACGTGGAACATGTAGAGAAAATATACTAAATGACTGGTATGAGGTTCTGCGGTATGCATATGGAGGTGCGGGAAATGGAACGTTATGCTTCCAGTCTGAAAATGAAAGAAATAAAGAGACTTGCACAGGAAAAGCAGTACCTGAAAGCAATGAAGATTCTTGAATCTATGAATGTGGATAAGATTAGAAGTATGTCTGACCTATCTGTTATAGCAGAGATTCTTATTCACAATGATGAATATGAAGATGCCATGGAGATATTATTAAGGATTTACGAAAAATCTTGTTCTAGAAGAATTATTGAACAGCTAATTGACTTGTCAATTGTGATGAAAAACATGGAGGAGACGAAGGAGTTTTATAATGAATATCTTCGTATTGCTCCAAGAGATCCATATCGATTGGTGTTGCGCTATCGAATAGAAAAAGCGAATCATATGCCATATGTACAGAGAATTGAAACACTTGAACAGCTTAAGCAAGAAGATTATATGGAAGAATGGGCCTATGAACTCGCCAAATTATATCATAAAACAGGTCAAGTAGATAAATGTGTAGATGAATGTAGTGATATTATTCTGTGGTTTGGACAAGGAATCGTGGTTGAGAAAGCACGTTTATTAAAGGAACACTATACAAGTGGATTTAATATTACGGATAATCTAGGAGCTGGTGAGTTTGATGCCACTAGAAGTCTAGAAGAGGTAATTAGACAGGTAAAAATGCAAAGAGGCGTAAGCCAACCATCTACGGTATCATCACCTAGCTATATGGATAGTACTGTTCTAGGTAGCAGTCAAACGGATAATGAAGAGCTATATCCTGATAGTGGTAAAACAACTAATATAGAAAGTGATTATACTGACTTAGTTGAAGTAGAAATTGAGCCTGAAGTTAAAGGAAGTGTGGTAGTAGAAACGCATTCTTTAGCAAAAGAAACTACTTTAGCAGAAGAAACTGCTTTGGCAGAAGAATCTACAATAGAAGAGCCTACAGCAGAAGAAGAATCTACAAATTATGCTCTTACACCAGAGGTAGTTAATAAGGTTAGAGCACGAGTAAATGCACGTGAGAATGCAGTTGTGAAAGTTAAAGAGTGTGAGCAAGAACTTGAGAAGGCAGAGGATAAACTACAAGATCCTGTTCAAGAAGAAAGTCAAGCGGAGCTAACACAAGCAGTTGAAAGTGCACAAGGGCTAGGAGAAGATGCAGTAACGGAAGTAGGAGCTATATCAGCAACTACAGATATGTATGACTCCCAAGAAGATATTACTTCTGAGAAAATTAAGAAACTCGAAGAAGCTGATGAAGAAGAAACGATATCAGATGACAAAACGCTACCAGAAGATGAAACGCTATCAGAAGACAAAACACTACCAGAAGAAAAAGAATTAACACAAGAGTCAACAGAGGAATTACCAGAAGATAATAAGGAGACGCCACAAACAGAGCCTGCACATGCTCTTACTAAAGAAGAGTTGCAAAAGATGAAAGAAAGAATGCAACAATTACAAGAGTATGATATTACTAAGACTTACCGTCATGATTCCAATGATATCTATGAAGATGGTGAAAACACATATGCATATGGTATTAATCTGAATACTATTTTTCAAAACTTCATCTATAATGGGTCAATTAAAAAACAATTACTCTCCATCTTAGAAAATATGGATAATAGCAAGCAATGCAATAACTTTATGGTTTGTGGAGATATCCAGACGGGTAAAACTTCATTAGCAAGAGCGATTGCGATTGCTATGTGGAAACTAAACCGTATCCCAACAAAGAAGGTAGCTAAGATTAGTGCATCGAAGTTGAATCAAATTAATTTGCTTGAGAGGATGGAACAATTAGCAGATGGCTCTTTGGTTATTGAGAATGCAAGCTTATTGAATGCTAATTCAGTCAAGTCAATTATACAGATGATAGAACATTTTGATGGAAGAATTCTTGTATTGTTTGAAGATAGTACAAGGAATATGGAAGAATTAATGATGAAAGAAGAAGCGCTTCGTAGATTCTTTACACATCGAATTATCATACCACGTTATAATGCAGAGGATGTGACTGGTTTTGCTTATAGTATGGTAAAACAACAAGAGTATGAAGTAGAAGATAATTCAAGAAAATACTTTGCAGAAAAGATAGAGCAAATCTGTCGTATAACACCATATGCAGAACAACTTGCAAGAATTAAAGTTTATGTCGGTGAATTAATCAAGAGAGCCGAAACTAGAAACATGTTGTTACTGATGAAACAAGCGAAAGAAGGAAAGTTCTCACAGAAAGTAACAAATGTTATAACAATTGATGATATCGCCGATTAGATGACAGATATTAATCATAATCCATATTTAATGCATAATGCAAACATAACAATGGAAAAATGAAACTAAAAAGATTTATATATTTATAAGGAGTATTTATGAGTGAAGAAGAAAAGAACACGACAATATATGTAATAGGACATTGTAACCCAGATACTGACTCTATTTGTTCAGCAATTGCATATGCAGATTTAAAACGTAAATTAACAGGAAAAAGATACAAAGCAAAACGTGCCGGTCAAGTAAATTCGGAGACAAAATTTGTACTCCAACATTTTGGAGTGAATCCACCAGGATATCTTCCTGATGTACGTGCGCAAGTAAAAGATATAGAGATTCGTAAGATCCAAGGCATTGATAGAAATATGTCGATTAGACGTGCATGGGAAAAGATGAAGGATAATAGCGTAGTTACATTACCAGTAGTTGAGTCAGATAATCAATTAATCGGTCTCATTACAATAGGAGATATTACAAAATCGTATATGAATGTGTACGATAACAAGATTTTATCTACAGCTAAAACGCCAATTGTTAATATATTAGATACCTTACAAGGTGAATTGGTTGCAGGTAATCCAGATAAAATTATTGATTCAGGTAAAGCCTTAATAGCAGCAGCCAATCCAGACCTTATGGAAAACTATATCGAAGAAAATGATATTGTTATCTTAGGTAACCGTTATGAATCACAGTTATGTGCTATTGAGATGAATGCAAAATGTATCATTGTTTGTGATGGTGCTCCTGTATCAAGGACAATCACAAAATTAGCACAAGATAAAGATTGCACAATTATTAAAACACCATATGATACGTACACAGTTGCGCGTTTGGTAAATCAAAGTATGCCAATTAGTCATTTCATGAAACAAGATAATTTAATAACATTTACTACAGAAAATTTCATTGATGATATCAGAGCTGTCATGGCTAAGAAGAGACATCGTGACTTTCCTATAGTAGATAAGAAAACTGGTGAATTCATCGGTATGATTTCTAGACGTAACTTGTTAGAGGCTAAGAGAAAACAGTTAATTCTTATGGATCATAGTGAGCGTTCACAAGCTGTAGATGGTTTGGAAGATGCTGAAATTCTTGAGATCATTGACCACCATCGTATCGGTAGTATTGAAACGATGAACCCAGTATACTTCCGTAATCAACCACTTGGCTGTACATCAACAATTGTATTCCAGATGTTCGAAGAGAATAACATTCCAATTGAAAAAGATATTGCAGGTTTATTATGCTCTGCTATTTTATCAGATACGTTAGTATTCCGTTCGCCAACTTGTACACCAGTGGATGAGATGGCAGCTAAGAAGTTAGCAGAGATCGCAGGTATTGAGATTGAAGAATATGCCAAAGAGATGTTTACAGCAGGTAGCAACTTATTAAGTAAATCACCGGAAGAAATCTTCTATCAAGATTTCAAGAAATTCACTGCAAATGATTTAACATTTGGTGTTGGTCAAATTACTGCAATGAATCAAGATGAATTAGAAAAAATCAAAGATAAATTACTTCCTTATATGGAAAAGGCATTCAAAGACCATGGGGTTGATATGCTATTCTTTATGTTAACGAATATTCTGCAAGAGTCTACAGAGCTTATATACCAAGGTAATGGTGCTAAAGAAGTTGTGGCAAATGCATTTAATGTTAGCAACCCAGATGAGAAGGTTATTCTTGAGGGTGTTGTATCAAGAAAGAAACAATTGATACCACCATTAATGATGACATTACAGCAAGATAACAACTAAGCTTGGAGGAGAATTCTTTAATGAACAATAAGATACTACGTAATACAGCCTATTGTGCCATGATGGTTGTATTTGTCGGGATTATTTTAAGGATAGGGTTTCTACAGGTAACAGAATCAAAAGTTCCGAAGAAATTCACAGAGTCCACGATCTCGCTTGCGGACGTAGAAGAGAATGTAGCTTCACTAAACATGGTATTAACCCATGTTAAGAATATCGGGAATACCATTCATAGTGCTGGAACAGCTGAGAATGGAGTAGTAAAAGACTATATTATGTCTGTGCTTGACAAGCAGCAGCTTCCTTATGAAGTGCAACCCTTTACATTTGATGTAGAGAATTATGCAAAAGAATCTAAGAAAACTTATGATGAAGCAATGAGTCAATATCCAGAGATAGTGGAGAAAAACAATGCCTTTTTAGCGGAGAAGGGATATGGTGATTTTATTGATTATGCCAAAGATATTATCGGATTACGTGATGAAACTACGGTAACAATGAATAATATTTTGGTTGAATTTGATGCACCAGATACCGAGGATGCTATAGTTTTCGTAACACATTATGATAGTAGACCAGATGTGGCTGGTTCAACTGGTTCTGCATTAGGGGTATCTGCATTCTTAGAGGCGGCCCGCTTATTGTCTAGTAGTGGTGAGTTGACAAATGATATCTATTTCCTATTCACAGATGGAAAAGAGATTGATTTATTAGGAGCAAAAGAGTTTGTAAGTAAACAGGAAGAGTTGATGAAGCATGTGAAAGTGGTCCTCAACTTTGATTCCCAAGGAACGGAAGGGGCACTTACGCTATATGAAACTTCTGACAATGATTATAACGTAGTTAAGCAATATAAGGAGGCCGTATCAAAGAATTCAGGATACTCTTTCTTAGCTAGTACTTGTAAGTTGTTACCTCATGATACTGATTTTAGGGTGTTTTCAGAAGCTGGGGTTTCAGCAATGAATTTCTCAGTGTTAGAGGGAGCTAATGAGTATAGTCGTTCCATTGATACATCTGAAAACTTAAATCGTGGTAGTGCATATGAATATATGAATACAATTAATGAGTTGGTTTCTTATTATTCAACGAATAAGATTCCGGTTGTAGAGAAGGAGCAAAGTGCTGTATTCTTTACTTTCTTACGTGGTAATATTGTTGTTCTACCAAGTAGGGTTGCTGGTTTTGTAACTTATATAACGAGTATGTTGGCTATTGGCTTACTTGTGTTCTTTAAGCTTAGGAAGAAGATTCGGTTCCGTTTTGTAGCGAGAAGTACAATCTTCTCAATCCTTGCTATGCTTGTAACGGCGTTGGGTTCCGCAGTGGTATTAGCACCATCATTAAAGGCACTATCTTCAATAGATACGAAGGCAGAATGGAATGAATCGCAATTAATATTTTTAATTAGTATTGGAATGGCATTCTTGTTTGCAGGTGTATTTACATTTGTATCTATGAAGAGAAACAAGCATCAATTATCTACGCTTATGGGGCAACTGCCTATATCATTAACAATGGGATTAATTATGGGAAATGATTTTATATCCCTATCCTATGTGTTCACAGTAGCGATATGGATGGTATTCCTTGCTATTATTGTATGTATTGCACTAGAGAAGAAACCTGATATTCAAAAATGGTGTTATGTAGGCATGCTAGTTGTATTTGGTGTAATACTGTCTATTTTATTCACACCAATCATTTATATGGCATATATAAGTTTATCGATTCAGATAACTATAATTATGGCAGTGATTAGTTGTATACCAATCTCATTATTATTTGTTTTGATAATTACGGTATGGAAGGAATTGGTCATAGAGTAAAACAATAAGGTCAAGGCACTAATATGTATATATTTGGAGCTTTTATTAGTGCCGTCAGCCTGCTTAAAATGCATAAATTGGTAGGTTTTCAAATCTGATAATTTGTGATATATTGATACTAGGAAGCCTATTCTTTTATTTGTTTATAATTTTACAAAATATAGCAAGTGTGATGGTTTTATCAGTGCTTTATGATTAATAGTTGACTAAAATGGTAGGGTTTGTTATAATGCATCCGGTTGCTCACTTGTTAAATATTTAAAGGAGAATACAATGGAAAAACGAATTGTAGTTGTTGGTGCAGGATACGCAGGAATTCTGACCGCGAAAAAATTAGCGAAAAAATTTAAAAAACATGAGGACGTTAGTGTTACCATTATTGACAAGAATCCTTTTCATACCATGCTTACTGAGCTTCATGAAGTTGCAGCAAATCGTGTTGATGAGGATAGTATCAAGATTAGCTTAAAAAAAGTATTTGCAGGTAGAAAAGTAGACATAAAGCTCGATACCGTTACTACAATTGACTATGATAAAAAAGCGGTTGTAGGTAATCAAGAAACATACCAATATGATATCCTAGTTATGTCAGCAGGTTCTAAACCTACTTTTTATGGAGTTCCTGGAGCAGAAGAGTATTCACATCAGCTTTGGTCCTATGATGATGCTGTTGAGTTAAGAGAACATATACATAATATGTTTAGAAAAGCGTCTTGCGAACCTGATGCTACAAACCGTAAAAAAATGTTGACTTTTTATGTAGTTGGTGCTGGTTTTACTGGTGTAGAAATGGTTGGTGAATTGGCGGAATATGTTCCTTTTCTTTGTGAAAAATATGACATAGACAAATCAGAAGTGACTATGTATAACGTGGATGGACTTAGTAGACCAATCCCTAATCTACCAGAAAAGTTATCGAATAAGGTAACGAGGCGATTGGAAAAAATGGGTGTTAAACTTTTGTTAAACACAACCGTTTCTGCTATAGGTGCCGATTTTATTGAACTTAAGAATGGAGACAAGATAGATCACCATGAAGCTTCAACAATAATTTGGGCAGCGGGTATTCAAAGTTCAGATATTACCCAAGCATCTGGTGAAAAGTTAGAGTTAAATCGTGGTGGAAGAATTCAAGTAGATACGTATCTTCGTTCTACAAAAGACGAAAATGTCTATGTTGTTGGCGATAATATGTATTATATACCGGAAGGAGAAGAACGTCCGGTTCCTCAGATGGTAGAGAATGCAGAACAATCTGCTGCTACAGCTGCAAATAATATATTCTGTGCTATAACAGGAAAAGGTGAGATGAAAGAATATAAGCCTTCTTTCCATGGAGTTATGGTTTGCATCGGTGGCCGCTATGGTGTAGCACATGTAGGTTTACCAAACCACATGTTCAGTTTACCTTCTTTCTTAGCAATGTTTGCAAAACATTTCATTAATATTGTTTATTTTATTCAGGTATTAGGCTGGAATAAGATATTTAGTTATATAAAACATGAGTTCTTCACTATTAGAAATTGTAGAAGTTTTGTGGGTGGACATTTTTCAAACAGAACTCCAAGCTTTTTATTAGTACCATTAAGAGTATGGCTTGGTGCAATTTGGTTATTTGAAGGAATTATGAAGATCGTTGAAGGATGGTTTACATCTCCAAAATTAACAGGCTTCTTTGGTGGAGCTGACGCTTGGTATAACAGTATTCTTAATGCTACAGCTGGAGGAGCTTCAGACGCAGTTACTGCGGCAACAGGAGCGGCGGCAGCAACTGCTCCAGTAGCAGATGCTGTTTCATCAGCTACTGGAGTTGTAGCAGATGCAGCGAACACAGTAGCAGGAGCTATTGGACACGTGTTAATTAATTTTGATTTCCTAGGTATCTTTAGAGTGATATTTATTTCTGGTAAAGAACTTGCTGAGTCAACAATTAGTGACTATGCGTTTAAGCTTGATGTACCATTTATGAACTGGTTTATTGAAAAGTTGATTTTACCAAGTGATACTGTTCAACTTGTTATGCAAATCTTTATTGTAGTAGCAGAGATCTTAATTGGTCTTGCCTTGATAGGTGGATTATTTACTACTCCTGCTTCAGGTGCATCTTTAGCATTACAATTTATGTTTGTATGTTCAACAGGTTTGTATCTAAGTACGTTCTGGATGATTTTTGCCGGAATAGCAGTGCTAATTGGTGCTGGTAGAACGATAGGACTTGATTACTATGCAATGCCTGCACTTAAAAAAGGTTGGAAACGATTACCAATAGTTAGAAAGTTGTATATTTATAATGATTAATAACAAAAAGAAAATAAAAGATAATACCAAACTTGTAAAGTTTGATGAGGCATTAGAACTTGTTAGAAGTGAAGTGGATAATTCATTATCCGCTTCACCACTTATTATTCGAGGTTATACAAAACATTTAACGGAATCAAAGGGCAAATTTATACGAGCAGTATCTGTATTAATATGTGCCGAGGATAAAGATGGACTTATTCACCCGAATGCTATAAAAGTAGCTGCATCGATTGAAATTTTACATCTAGCTACGTTGGTGCATGATGATGTAATTGATAATGCCGATCTGCGTAGGGGTGATGTTACACTACAAAAGAAATATGGAAGAAAGACTGCAGTTATATGCGGAGATTATCTGTTTTGTGTAGCTCTTAATTTAGCTTCGAATATTACAGATAAAGAAGACTACTTAGATGTAGATATGCCAAACTACATGGGTAAGATTTGCTTAGGCGAGTTAAATCAACACCTTAATAATGGCAATTTGAATTTAAGTATGTACCAGTATCTTAAGATTATTTCTGGAAAAACAGCGGCATTGTTTGAAGCTTCCTTTTTTGCAGGAGCTATATTCGCTGGATGTAAAGAAGCAGAATGTAAAAAATACAAACAACTGGGACATTATATCGGTATGATATTCCAATTGATTGATGACTGTATAGATTTTGAAAATACGGTTGATGAAGCCAAAAAACCTGTTCAATCGGATTATGAACAAGGAGTTATTACATTACCGCTAATTAAAGCCTTTGAAGATGTGACTGATTTAAAAGAAAAAGCAAGTAGCGAGCAGATGACGCGAAAGGATATCAATGAAGCAGTTGCTAAAGCAGGGGGATTGTCCTTTACCCATAGACTAGTAAAGAAATATCATTCGAAATCTATGAAAATTATTAAGGAATTAGAATTAACAGAAAATAAAAAAGCCAACTTAATTGAGATTTTGAATAAGGCTTCTCATTTATCTTAATTGGCGTTTATGACTCGTATATATGAAAGAGTATAGAAAAATTGTAATAGAAAGAAAGATCAAAATATGATTAATCGATTTTTAGACTATGTAGAAATTAGGACCAAGATTACAAGCACGTTTGCATTTATAATGACAATTGCATTACTTGTATATCATAAACAGAGCATTGATTGGAAACTAACATTAGTGTTTTTTGCATCTATGTTCTTGTTTGATTTAACGACTACAGCTATTAACAATTATATAGATACGAAAACGAATAATCAAACGCTACAATTTAAACGAAAGACAGCACTTATTATTATCTTAGTTTTATTTGGTATAAGTACTTCATTAGGTTTATATTTGGCTTATATGTCGGATATTGTAATATTCTTGATTGGCGGATTGTGTTTTTTATGTGGGGTATTCTACACATATGGACCATTACCAATCTCTAGAATGCCTTTAGGTGAATTTTTCTCTGGATTGTTTTATGGTTTTTTTATACCATTTATCATCTTGTATTTGAATACTCCAAAAGGAACATTCTTATCGTTCGATATTAATAGCCAGGCAGTTTCTGTGGAATTAATGATTTGGCCAATAGCATCGTTATTGCTATTTGCAATTATACCTTTTTGTACAACAGCTAATATTATGCTTGCTAACAATATGTGTGATCTTAAGAAAGATATTCTTGTTAAAAGACATACATTGCCTTATTATGTAGGGAAAAAATCAATTTACCTCTATGCGGGTATATATTATATGACTTACTTGGCAACGATTGTTATGGTAGTGGTAGGTATATTATCGCCGATATGTTTGTTATCATTACTTACAATCTTTATTGTACAGAAGAATATTAAACAATTTATGAAAAAACAAGATAAAGCCACTACGTTTATATTGTCAATAAAGAATTATGTTATCATCATGGGCGTTAATACGTTATTGATTTTTATTAGTGCTTTATTTAATTAATAGCTTCTATATTGACATAGGTTAACATGAGTGACAATACCGCAGAAAACATCAAGCGACTAGTTGTGTGCAGGTTGGAGTCGCTGAGGGATACATCACCAAACTAGAAAGGCAATGGTTTAAATGAAGTTTGTTAAAAAAACGGATATGATTATTATAGGCGTAATTTTAGTCTTTGCTGTTTTATTTATGATACTTTACCGTACCAAGTTTTCGGATCAGCCAGCAGTGGCAGAGATCTATTATTACTCGGAGTTAGTTGATACAGTGAGGTTGGATGAAAAAGTAGATAAAACATTTTCGATTCCACAAAATAGCCATGTGGTTTTTCATTTACATGAAGATGGAACCCTGCAATTTGAAGAGTCTGATTGCCCTGATAAAGTTTGCATCAATACTGGAAAGATTAGTATGGTGGGGCAAAGCGCAGCTTGCTTACCTAATGGTATTGTAGTAAAAATCGTTAAAAAATCAGGACGTACAGAGGATACTGCTGATATCATAGTTAGATAGTAGAAAGGTCTGTTATGGACAAAAAGATAAATGAAGATTTGGCAACACGAAATTTAAAAAACACAAAAAGATTAGTTTTAACTGGTTTATTATTCGCCATTGCTATGGTACTTTCTGTAGTAGAAAGCTCCTTTCCACCTATTATGGCAGCAGTGCCTGGTGTAAAGATGGGGCTATCTAATATCGCAGTTATGTACGCCTTGTTCTTTTTGAATAAACGGCAGGCATATACGATTGCTATCTTAAAAGCTGGTTTTGTATTTCTTACAAGAGGTGCAGCATCAAGTTTATTAAGCCTATGTGGTGGATTACTATCCCTAACCATCATGGCGATCTTAATGATTGTCTTTAAGAAAAGGATATCTTACTTGATTTTAAGTATATTTGGTGCGGTTTTCCATAATATTGGACAACTGATTGCCATTTCCTTTATCTTTACATCAGTCTATATATGGGCGTACCTCCCAGTTCTCTTATTTAGTGGAATATTGGCTGGTATTGCAACATCGATATTACTTAGGTTTATTCTACCAGCCTTACAAAGGGTTGGTTTGAAATAAAAAATAAAAAATTATAGTGGAGGAAAGTTATGAAAAAGAAAATAGCTTTAGTACTTAGTTTAGCATTAGTTCTTACAATGGCTACTGCATGTGGCAAGAAAAACACAAACACAAATGGTGGAGAAACTAAACAAGAAGAAACAACTCAAGAGGGTACAACTCAAGAAGAAGCCACTCAAGAAGAAACAACTCAAGCAGGAGCAAAAACAGGTCTTGCAGTAACTACTTCAATTGGAAAGTCAACAGATGCAACAGCAGATGCTGAAGGTTTAGCACAAGTTGATTCAACAGTTGTTGCTGTATTAGTTGGAGAAGATGGAAAAATCTTAGATTGCGCTATTGATGCAGCTCAAACTAAAATCAACTTCTCAGCAGAAGGTAAAATCACAACTGATTTAGCTACAGTGTTCCAATCAAAACAAGAATTAGGAACTGATTATGGAATGGCTAAAGCATCTTCAATCGGTAAAGAATGGTCTGAACAAGCAAATGCATTTGCTGACTATGTAGTTGGTAAAACTGTTGAAGAAGTAAAAGGTATTGCATTAACAGAAGGAGTACCTTCAGATGCAGATTTAACATCTTCAGTTACTGTTCACGTTTCAGATTTCATCAATGGTGTTGAAAAAGCTGTTAATAATGCAAAAGCTTTAGGCGCTAATGCTGATGACAAGCTTGGTCTTGGTGTATCAACTAACATCGCTAAATCTACTGACGCTGGTGAAGAAGATGGTGTTGCTCAAGCATACACTAACTATTCAGTAGTTACAACAGATAAAGATGGTAAAATTACAAGCTCAATAATCGACGCTTCTCAAAGTAATGTAAACTTCTCAACTACTGGTGCTCTTACTTCTGATTTAGCTGTTGCACCACAAACAAAACAAGAATTAGGTGCTGATTATGGAATGGCTAAAGCATCTTCAATCGGTAAAGAATGGTTTGAACAAGCGGACGCTCTTGCTAAATACGTTGTTGGAAAAACTGTAGAAGAAGTAAAAGGAATTGCAGTTACAGAAGAAGGAGTACCTTCAGATGCTGATTTAGCAAGTTCTGTAACAATTCATATTGGTGATTATACTTCAGTTATTGATAAAGCTGTAGCAAATGCCAAATAATAACTACGTAAGTAGATTAGTCGTTTAGTAATCAAAGGATGATACTCTATTCATCATTTTGGTATATTGAGGGAGGTAGATTACTACCTCCCTATTTTAAAGAGGTAATAAGAGTGAAAAAAAGAATACTAGCAGTTATACTAATGATAGTAACAATGTGTGTTAATCTCTCGGCTTGTAGCTTTAACAAAGAGAAACGATATGAGGCGGAATTTTTACTTCTCTTTGATACAGTAACTCAGATTGTTGGATATGCTAATACCAAAGAAGATTTTTCTGAATATACCCAGTTGGTATATGATAATTTGAAGGAATATCACGAACTTTACGATATCTATAATGATTATGACGGAAAAAATAATATAAAAACAATTAATGATAATGCAGGAATCAAACCAGTTAAAGTGGATAAGAAAATTATAGATTTATTACTTTTCTCTAAAGATGCCTATGAATTAACAGACGGAAAAGTGAATGTTGCTTTTGGGGCAGTATTAGAAGTTTGGCATCAATATCGAGAAGAAGGAACAGAAAATCCTGACAAGGCTGCTTTACCGCCTATGGATATATTAGAAGAAAAAGCGATGCATACCGACATTAATAAAGTTATTATTAATGAGGCAGATTCTACGGTGTATCTAGAAGATCCAGAGATGTCACTTGACGTTGGTGCCATTGCAAAAGGCTATGCTACAGAGATGGTAAGCAACATAGCATATGAACAAGGATATAAAAATGGAATGATAAGTGTTGGAGGAAACGTACGTACAATGGGTAGCAAAGGGAATAACAAACAAGATTGGAAGGTTGGTATTCAGAATCCCGATTTAGAGGATGAGAATAAACAGCTATATATCTTAAGTTTCAAAGATGATTCTCTTGTTACAAGTGGAGTTTATCAAAGATATTATACGGTAGATGGAAAACAGTATCATCATATCATTGATCCAGTGACCTTAATGCCATCCGATTATTTTACTGCTGTAACCATTCTGTGCAAGAATTCAGGAATGGCTGATGCACTATCTACAGCTGTATTTAATATGCCTTATGAAGAAGGAAAAGAATTTGTTGAGAGCTTACCAGATACAGAGGCACTATGGGTTTTTAAAGATGGTGGAGAAAAGTCTAGTTCAGGTTTTCAGGATTACATTGCAAAATGATAGAAAAAACCGAATTATATAGAATTGACCCTGTGGGTTAGGCACTTATGAAAAAGTGTCTATCTGCAGGGTTATTTTTTATAGTTAAGGATTATTTAATAATTGGGATGTTAGAATTACCTCATGAAATGAGAGGAGTGAGGAATGTGTTCTTTAAGATATTGAAGAAAGATATGAAAAGAAAAAAAGTTATGAATGTTATCTTGTTACTGTTTCTGATTTTGGCATCTACATTAATTGGTTCAAGTCTGAGCGTATTCTATTCAACGGTTTCAGCCATTGATTATACGATGAATAAATCAAATGTTGCGGACCTAATACAGCTAAATAGTGATTTCAATGAGGGAGAGGAATTTAATGATAAAATAAATCAATTAGAGGAACCACTTTTTGATGAGGTAATCTCTGAACCATATATTGTAGTATATGATTCAGATATTATAACAAATAGAACGGAAAGAATTCTAGATCAGAGTGGAATATGGATGTCAAACTGGTTACAGAAGATTCCCACAAGATATAATCAAGTATTTGACGAGAAGGATAGGCCACTTGTATTGAAGCAAGGGGAGATTGCAATACCTAGGACTACTCATGATCGTAGAGATATTAATATAGGGGATAAAATACAAATTAGTTTGAATGGTCAAAAGTATGATTTTGTGGTAGCTCATATTGTTAAAGATGTTGCCTTTGGATCGGATATGTTAAGTGTGAAGAGATATTTTATATCAGATGAGGATTATGAAGGTATCGACGGTAAAACGGAAAATGCGAATAGAGGTTACTTAACTAGTTTGATATCGAAAGAGGGATATAGTGATAATGATCTTTTGCAGCAAATAACGAATATGGATCTAGTAGCTACACAAGGTTTCAATTTTACTAAATCTCTAGTGGGATTAGAATATATCTTTAATATGTTGATTGCTGGAATTATGGTAATAGTTAGTATTATATTGATTGCTATAGCATTCATGATTCTTAGATTTACGATATTGTTTACATTACAAGAAGAGTATAAGGAAATCGGTATCATGAAAGCGATTGGTATTAAGAACAGGGCTATTCGTAAGATTTACCTAGTGAAGTACTTCTTCCTTTCATTACTTGGAGGTGGTATTGGTCTAGTACTTAGTGTACCATTAGCGTCGCTTATGTCCACCACAATAGAAGGGTATCTGATATTAGGGGATGGAAGGTTGAGGTTATTACTATCGACACTAGGGGTAATGTTGGTGATTTTCTTGACAATAATATTCTGCTATCGTTGTACAGGTAAGATACGTAAGTTTTCTGCAATGGATGCGATACGTCAAGGAAGTACAGGAGAACGATTTAAAGGAATTAAGAGGTTTCCGAGTATTCAGAAAACAAAGATGCGTATACCAATATTCTTGGGAGTAAGTGATATATTTGCAGACATTAGGAAATTTCTTGTACTTACTATAACCTTCATACTTGGAACTGTAATTATGATTATACCAATTAATGCAACTAACACTTTGAAATCAGATAATATGATTGAGATGTTAGGCCTTGCACGAATGGATAGTTGCATTAAGTTAAGTGATTATGATGAATCCGATGTTGAAGGATTTGTAGAAGATATGAAAAATCAGATTAATGATGTAGTACCGAAAACAGACTTCTGGGCTGATTACAGTATTAATGTCAAACTAGCAAATGTATCCGATACGAAATCAAAAAGAGTAACGGGGTATCGAAGTGTCGGGAAAAAGGCCAGTGAATATAACTACTTAGAGGGAGTTGCACCAGATCATGAGAATGAAATTGCAATTACAAGGAGGTTAGCAACGTATCTTAATGTTGGGATTGGAGATACCGTTATAGTAAGTATCGATGGTAAGGAACATGAATTCATTGTAAGTGCATTGTATCAGACTGTAATGAATATGGGGGACGGATTCCGTTTATCTGAAAAGATGAGTATGTCTATGCCTATTCCTAAAGCCTTTCTTTGGGCGTGTAAATTCAATTCTAGTAATGGTAACATTAGTGGTAACATAGAGAAGTTAAAAGAAGCATTTCCTGCAATAGAATTCCAAACAACGCAGAAATTCTTATCCACTATGTTAGGGAGTATTCTAGATTCTATAGATGATATGGTTTTTATATGCCTAGTGATTATTGGTGGTGTAGTTTTCTTAATTACTTGCCTTTTGGTTAAGATGTTACTAACAAAAGAAATTCCGGAGGTAGCATTACTAAAAAGTTTAGGTTTCCGTAACAGTTCCATCAAGACATGGCAAATTAGTAGAATCCTAATCGTCTTGCTGGCATCCGTTATACTAGGAACTATAATAGCCAATACAGGCGGCAATTATCTGGTAGGGCTAGTATTCAAGATGATGGGTGCGGATAAAGTAATGATGGAAACGAAAGTGTTGCAAGTCTACGTCGTTGTACCATTATTCTTGCTCATGATTACAACGATAGCGGCACTATGCAGTATTGGACAGATTAAGAAAACGAAGATTTGGGAAATTAATAATCAGGATTAGTATAGAAAGTGAAGGAGTGAAATCATATGGATACAGTTATGAAAGTTAGAAATCTTTGTAAAACATATATAACGAATAAGACGCAGAATAACGTACTTACAAATGTAAACTTTGATTTGAATAATGGCGAGTTTATTGCTGTTATGGGACCTTCGGGGTCTGGGAAATCAACTTTGTTATATACGGTAAGTGGTATGGACCGAATGACTGCTGGGAAAGTTGAGTTTAGCGGTAGAGATGTAAGTAAGTTCAACGATAATGACCTAGCAGACTTAAGATTGAATGAGATGGGATTTGTATTTCAACAGATGCATATGCTTAGAAATCTTTCCATCTTAGATAATATACTGGTCTCGGCATATAACTCGAAGAATGGTAGAACGAAGGAACAGAGAAAGAAAATCAAAGAGACAGCAATTGCATTAATGAAGAAGCTAGATATCATTGATATTGCAGATCATGATATTACAGAGGTATCAGGTGGAGAGCTACAAAGAGCTTGTATATGCAGGGCGTTAATTAATAATCCTAAGGTTCTCTTTGCAGATGAACCGACAGGAGCACTGAATTCCAAATCAGCGAAGGAAGTAATGAGACAGTTTAATCAAATCAATCAGTTAGGAACAACAATTTTGTTAGTTACTCATGATGTGAAAGTGGCAGCCAAGACAAATAAGGTGTTATATATGGAAGATGGGAATATACAGGGGGAATATGAATTAGGTATATACACCGATGAGTCAACCAGTAAAGAACGAGAACGTATGTTAACTAGTTGGCTCATGGATAGGGGCTGGTAGAAGAGGTTTTAATCTATTAGTATGTAAAGTCTATAGATCATATTAATCCTAATATTCGTAATAAGTACACCCACATAGTTAGTGTAACCGATGAGAATAGAGTTGCAGTTACGATTATACTAGAGGATAATACCGCATCATTATGCATGTTCTTAGCCATTATGTAACAGGTAACGGTTGTTGGAGAGGCAAGCATAACTAAGATAGCAACCATCTTACTATCTCTAAAACCAAAGAGGTAAGCAATCGGAAGGAACAAAACAGGTAGAAGAATCAATTTGATAAAAGTAGCTAGTGCCGTTGGTTTGATTTTACTAATAGCTTTTTTCCCTTCAAAGGTTGCTCCAACAACAAGTAGGGCAAGTGGAGTTGCAGTTGCAGCTACATTACTAACCGTTTTTAATGCCATATCTGGAATAGGAATCTCTAGTAGAGCCACCACTAACGCTGCGAATATAGCGATAATAATAGGATTCTTTAATACATTAATGCATGCGGATTTAATCTTGTTTGTATCCTTCGTAGTTTCATTCGAATGGAAGGTAAGGATGATAACGGAGAAGATATTATATAGAGGAACAGATGCAACAATCATCATAGGGGCCATGCCGGAACTACCATAGATATTCTGAACGAATGCAATTCCAAGAACAGCGCTACTACCACGCACACTTGCTTGTATGAAAGCACCTACCATGGATTTATCTTTCATGAAGAGAATGGTTAATAACCAGGTTGTAAGAAATATGATAGTAGTTACAATCATGCAAAAGAGCACGAATGTTAGATCAAAAGTTTCTTTAATGTTTGCAGTGGCAATATCTTTAAAAAGTAAGCAGGGGAGTGCAACTTTAAATACAAATTTATCAGAGACAGATACGAATTCTTTGGTTAACATATGTTTTTGCATGAGAATCCAACCTAATAATATAACAAGAAAAATAGGAACAGTAGCGTTCAAACTAAAAATAAAATTATTCATTAGTACCTCCAGTATGGTATATTGTATATATTAGTACCACGAAATAACAATAAAGTCAAATTGAGGATTACCATGGAGGGGTTTATGACACACTATATGGGCGATATGAATTGGTGGGATAACCGATTTGAGGGACGTGAGAAGAAATTGTTGAAACCAGAAGCTAAGCTAGTTGAATGGGAGCGTTCATTTATCAAGGGAAATGTGCTTGATATAGCTTGTGGAGAGGGCAGAAATGCATTATATCTGGCTAGTCTAGGATATGATGTTACGGCTGTTGATTTTAGTGAAGTAGCGCTAACACATCTGAAAGAGTACGCGAAGGAGTATCAATTGGATATTACAACAAAGCAGATGGATTGTCTAAAAACAGATGTATTTAAAGAGTTTGGATTGTTTCATGCAATTATTGTGAATCACTATCGCTTGTCTTCTGAGGTTTTAGAAGAGTTGTTATTGCATCTGAATCCACAAGGATACCTATGGTTGAATGGATTTGTTACATGTCCAGAGAATAATCCGAATATAACCAAGAGCGATTTGTTACAACTTGATCAATATAGAGAATTAAGAGAAAGTGGATATGAAGTGGTAGCTCAGGAATATGAGACAGAGTTAGGTGCATTTGCGTGTGTCGTTATTTGTCAACGTGAAGATGCTACTAATGAAAGTAGATTAACCAACAAAAGTATATATATCCAATAGGAGGAATTTCATGGTCGACATACTAATTATTGAAGATAACATAGAATTAGCAACGTTATTGAAAGATTTCCTTAAGAGAGAGGGATATACCACCTATCATGCACAATCTGGTGAAGAGGGTATGCGATATCTCTCTTTCGAGTCGGCTAAACTTGTTTTGCTTGATATTATGCTACCGAATCTAGATGGGTTTGGCGTGTGCCGAATGATTCGAGAGAAGAGAAATACACCAATTATTATAATGAGCGCTAAGATAGATAAAGAAGATAAGTTAGCCGGGTTAGAATTAGGCGCAGACGACTACATAGAAAAGCCGTTCGATATCGATATTCTCCTCGCAAAGATTAAGGGATTATTATGGAGAAGTTATGGTGCAAAAGAGCAACAGCAGATCATATACGATGGTAATATTGAGATAAACAAAACTGCCATGTCGGTAAAAAAAGATGGTGAGAAGCTTGCGATGACATTAAAGGAGTATGAACTTCTGGTTTTGTTTCTTGAGAATGCGGGTAAAACATTACAAAAAGATTGGCTGTTTAATAAGGTTTGGGGTCTTGAAAGCTTTAGTGAACCCTCCACGTTAACGGTTCATATCAACAAATTAAGAGATAAAATCGAAGTAAATCCTAAAAAACCAGAACGTATCGTTACTGTATGGGGAGTGGGGTACAAGTATGAGAGGGTATCATAGAATTGTATCATGGGTAATTGGTATCTGGATTCTATTAATGGTAGCAGGAACGGTATACTTAAGTAATTCTTATCAAAAATCAAATGGAAAGCCATATCAAGTTGAGATGAATCGAATTGGTTATACATATTCGAATGCTGATTTAGAGAAGATACAATCGCAAGAGATAGATTTAGAGAAGTATCAATATGTTATTGATGTGAGATATCTCGCCGCAGATGACCCAGAAAGTGAGTTAGTTGCATTCTTAGAGGCCACTACAGGGAAGAAAGAGACAGAGTACATAATTAGACCAGTTATAGCAAGAGAGAGAATTGTAGGATATCTACGTTACGAAGTTCTTATATGGAAAGTATACAGTAATAGACCTATCATTCGATTATGGTTAATAACAATTACACTGATCATGGTTGCAATAGGTGTTTTGTTATACTATATTAAGCGAGAAATTATGCAGCCTTTTAAGAAGCTAACGGACATGCCTTATGATTTAGCAAAAGGACGCCTTAAGTCGGAGGTTAAGGAAAGTAAATATCGGTACTTTGGTAAATTCCTATGGGGCATTAATATGCTTAGAGAAACACTTGAAAAGCATAAGCAAAGAGAGATGCAACTAGAGAAGGAGAAGAAAACCCTATTAGTATCCTTAGCTCATGATATTAAGACACCACTTAGTATGATTATGTTATACGCACAAGCATTAAAAGAAAAGTTATATGATACAGAAGAAAAGAAGGAAGAGGCTATTGATCAGATTCTTGGTAAGGCGAATGCAATAGAAAACTATGTATCGGAGATTATCCATGTTTCTAAGAATGATATTTTCAATCTAGAAGTAGAAGAAGAAACATTTTACCTTAATGAGATTATAGATTCTATACGAGATAGTTATGATGAAAAATGTAAGCGACGCTATATTGATTTTACCATAGAAGCATATGAGAACAAATTGTTGATTGGAGATTCTAGTAAGTTAATTGAAGTATTAGAAAACGTTATGGAAAATGCTATAAAATACGGAGATAAGGAATCTATTAAAATTACATGTTACGAAGAGGACTATTGTCAATTAATTAATATTACAAATAGTGGAAAACCGATACCAAGCACTGATTTTGTACATATGTTTGAGAGTTTCTGGCGTGGTAAGAATGCTCATGAAAAGCAAGGCTATGGCCTTGGTTTATACATCTGTAAGAGTATTATGCATCAGATGAAGGGAGAGATATTCGTAGAGAATACGCAAGAATCTATGAGTCTTGTGATTGTAGTGAGGAAAGTATAACTTAAATCTTTATTCTATTGGATGATTTTATGTGAATCTGTAGAATGAAGATTTTTTTTCTTATTGAGATTATAATTTCGAAAAATTTCGAATTAATATTGACGAGATGGGAAAAATAGTATAATATAAGGGATATAAGTATAAATGTGGAATTTGATATACATTTAAAAGATAATATACTTTATTTAGTAAATAAAAGGAGGAACAAACAATATTGAAGAAGAGGATAGCAATAATTAGTCTATGGATATTGATATTATTCTGTTTAGGGAAAGATAGAATTAAGGCTAATACTGATATTCAGGGTTTTATATATTTTTATTCTCCTACTTGTATTAGTTGCAATTCAGTAGAAAATTATTTAAATAACATAAATATACCAAATAATATTACTATAAAAAAATATGATATTACCACTGAAGAAGGAAATAAAGCCTTTGAAGCATATTGCAACAAATTTAATTTATCAACTAAATCAAGATACGTACCAATAATATTTGCAGAAAACAAATATTATCAGGGAAAAGATGAAATAATATCTAATCTTCCGATTATTCTTGAAAGTAATCCCCATACGGAAATTATTACTGTTAGTTCAGAGTCTCCAAGCTTACTAAGTTTAAATGTGTTTACATATTATTCCAGTGGATTTATCAATGGTTTAAATCCTTGTTCATTAGCACTTTTATTAACGTTGATTTCTATATTAATTAATTGTAAAAATAAAAATGTAATTTTATCTATATATATTATAACAAAGTTTATGACGTTTTTTCTATTAGGTACAATCTTATTTAATTTTTTAAAACTTATAAATTTGAATAATATATATAATATACTTAATATCTTATTATTTATTAGTCTTATAATATTAATTATTTTCAATGTTATGGATGCTTATAATACCTTCAGAGAAAAATATGGTAAGGTCAAGTTGAAATTACCTAATGTAGTGAGAAAGAATTGCAATAAATTATTATTTTTATTAAATGATAAGTCCGCTAGTATATTTATCGTTGCTTTAACTATAATAATTACATTATTTATTTCTATGACGGAATTTATGTGTACTGGACAGATATATTTAATTTCTATAGTATCTTCTATTCAATTTGGAGGAGATAAATTAATTGATAGTATTTTAATGCTTTTAATTTATAATGTAGGTCTGATTAGCCCGTTATTGATTTTATTTATATTACAAAACAAGTTAGGTTTGCATAAAATTACAGATATAGTACGAAAAAAAATACCAATAATTAAATTATTAAATGTTATATATTTAACAGTTGTATTAATAATTCTGATTTTGTATGGAGGAAATTATGTTAAAATATAAATTAATTTTTGATAATAATGAAGAAAAAGAGATTAAAAGTTTAAGTGAACTGATTATTAGCGAAAATGAAATTAATGATATGAGTTTAAGTTTGTATGGTTATGAAGACCCGTGTATATTAGAAAGAACATATCTTATAAAAAGAGCTTTATTAGAGATTGAAAGTAAAATAAAATATAGTATAAAAGATAGAAAAAGTTGTGTATTAGAGGATCATTCCATATTTGAAAAAATTGATATGGGAGATAAAGTGGTTGGTATTAAAGTAGAAATATAATGTCTCTTGTTAATAATAAATAAAGTGCAGAATGGTGAATATAATGAAAATTAAAAAGTCAATATACAGATTTATTATATTAATAATAATGATTGCAGTAATCCTAATTACTTTTGTTGTCGTGAGAGAAATGAGAAAGAATAATGAATCAAATAATAATGAGATTATTTTAGAAACTAATAAAAAAACTCCGAATATTAAAGTTATGGATGCAACTGGGAAAGAAAGTACATTAGCATCTTATTGTGAAAAAAGTATAAAAGAAAAATCACTAATTATTTATCTGTCAGTTAGTTGTGAAGCTTGCCTAGAATTAATAGATACAATTAAATTATTACATAGTTTCAATAATACAAATATTCAAATTTTAATATTGTGGGAGAATGCTATACCTATTGAGTTGATGGAAGAAGAACAATTGGATAGTAGTTTTAATATTTCAATAGATGGTAAAATCAATGAAATAAATAAACCAATGTGCTATTTAATTAATAATAATAACTTAGTTGTAGAGGAAAAAACGGAGTATATAGAAGCGGCCGTTAACTCAATATATAAAAATAGGTATACTAAAGATGACGTAATCAATTACTTTAAAAACTTATATTCTCAAGAATATTTATTTTTTAGTGATACAAATTGCGAAGGGTGTAATGAGTTCAATGAAAAAATAGAGGGAAATAATATAGATGATAACTTTGTAATCATTAGTAAAACAAAAGATTACAAGGTAGATTTTGTAGATGCATTTGGTATTGTAAATAATAGTTATTTAATAAATAAATATCCTTCTGTGGTAGAAAAAAGCAGTTCAGAAATAATTGAAGATTTAAATTCTATAATTAAGTCGATATCCCATTAATGTTTATTTAAATAAAAGGAGGTAACACAATGAAACAAATTATTAAAATAGTAGGAGTAATAGGAATATTAGGTGCAATATATCTAGCACCAAGTGTTAATGTGTCTGCAAAAGAGTGTACAGCATGGGTGGTTGATTCAAGTTTTACAAATTGCGAAAATGGTTTAAAAATATATTATAGGACACTCTCAAGAAGTTGTATTACAGAAGGTGGTACTTATGTTGTTACAGAATACAACCGTGATAGCTATGTTATAGGTACTTGTTAATTAACATGTAAACAGTCTAGGACATTAATGGGGTACTCTTTATTATTTTGGTTTACAGTTTGGAAAGTAATGAATTATTTAAATTATCAGGATTTTGGGCAGAATCAGTGTTATGCTTGGTATTATATATATTAGTTTATAAAAGATTTTTCAATATTTAAGATTAGAAACGTAATTAAAAAAGTAGAAATACCATTATATTAAGCGTGTTTTATTAAAGATATATTATAGCGAAATAAAGAAAAGGAGTAAAGTAAATTATGAGAAAGCTATATATTGTATGTTTAATTTTTATTTTAACAATATCAGGGTGTTCAAAGAATAATGATAAAGAAATTATAAGTCCAAGTGCAAGTGGAGAAACAAAAAATGAGGACGAATTAGAACAAAGTGAAGTAGATAGTATTCTTGAAGAGCCTACACCCATCGAAAGAAATATAATCTTATTTGATAATGAAAATCCTGAAGGGAAACTAGAAGAATATGTAAAGCCAGAAGCCGTAGAGGATAAAAACATTAATGGTATTATAATAGATGGAGTTACACAGGAATTTAAGGTAATTACCAAAGATGAGGACAGTACATATGATTATGCGGATGTAATGGTATACAATAATCAAATTATGGCATGTAATAATACAAATAGTTGCATTGATATCCTTAATGATCAATTAGAGGTTGTAGATACTATTGGCAGTTTTGGAAGTGATGCAATGGAATATATTAATCCTGTTTTTATAGATCAAGATGAAAGTGGTAATATATATATAATGGATTATGGTAACGCAAGAATACAAGTACTTAATAGTAAGTTAGAATATGAAAAAGAAATTGACTTACCTTTATTGAAACATATTTTTTATTCAAAAGGATATCTAGATATGATTGTTGATAATGAAGGAAATTATGCGTATTTTAGTGGTTATTTACCTACGGCTGTATATATAATTAATTTACATACGGGTGAATACTATGACATTCTTGATTATACGACAGGATTCTTTGCTAAGAGTGATAATGGAGAAATCGTTTACATTGAAAGTGGTGAATATTATAAAGAAGGAGCACACGAGGGTTACCGTTCTGGTATAAACTATATGTATACCATTAGTAAAGATAAAATCCTTGATAAGATTAGACTTGAAGATTCTTTAAATATACAAGCAGCAATGAATTATGGTGATAAGCTATTGTTTGGGAGTTATCAAGGAATGGGGTTTGAAGGTGGTGTTATACTTGAATATTCAAAGAAAGGTGAATTTATAAAGACACCATTTGGTATAACTGGACAAGTAGAGAAACCAGAAGCAGAGAATTATCAATTTTATATTTCTGCTATGGCACAAAAAGATGATGATACTATAGTTGTTGTTTTTTCTAAAAAAGCGTTCGGACAAGGTGGTTTAGCTATAATCGGAAAATAGAGAATAGGAGAAATCTTAATGAGAATAGGCTATTCAATATATCATGCTATTAGACTCTTATGGTATAGCAAAAAGATGAATATAATTACAATGATTATCTATGCTATCGCTATTATGTTTCCCATATGCGCCATAATGTTTTCTAGTCAAATAAATGAAAATCTAGAAAGTAGTAAAGTAATCAAAGAGAATAGTACGATTGTACTATATTCAGAGGATGTTTTTACAAAAGAAGACCAAGATCAGATTATGAATAAGTATAGCCCCATAATTGAATACATGGTTCCTATTGAGACCACATTAAAAAATATTATTATAAACGATACATTAAGTTCTAAACTAGTATTAACAACAACCCTTGGTTTTTCTAAGTTGAATCGTTTACAACTCGATCAAAACGTAGACAGTAGTAAGTTGTATCAGGATAAAGAAGTGATAGTAGGAAAAGATCTGGTTCTAAAAGGAAAAGCTAAAGAATTACAAATCGGGGATAGTTCTTATGATATAGCTGCAACCACGTATAATTACGAATATTCCAAATATGTATTAAGCTTTCAAGAAAATTGTAACGCAAAAAGAATGGATATAGTGATTAAGGAAAACATAAATCTAGAAAAAGCGAGGAATGCAATCGTTAATTACTGCATTAACGAAATGGGGAAAACTGTACAGTGTAAGTATCGTACAGAAGTGAAGGGAACAGTAAGTTATTATGATAACTTTTTGTCTAAAGCTATACTAATAACAATAGGAATTATAGTATATTCAGCGATAAATATATTATCAATTATTATAATGAAACTTGACGAAGAGAAAAGAGGTATTTCAATTAAGTTCTCTGTTGGCGCGAGAAAATTACATATTTTTATTCAGAAATTTTTTGAATTATTTATCGTTTTTTCATTAGGAAGTATTTTATCATTTTTAGTACTCCCGGTTTTATTAAAGCTTCTTAATACGAATCTTACTTTCATTGTGTTGTATTATACTCATACGGTAGTTCTGTATGTGGTCATCATTAATATAGTGTGTGCGTTGGCATTAAGTATATGGTATGTAACAAGAATAAATTATAGACGTGTACTAATTAATATCAAGAAATAAGGGGATTTTCAATAATACAGTTAGGAGATTAGATATGTATGTATTTAAGCTTGCATTTAAGAATATCATTAATCGAAAAAAGACGTATGCTTTCATTTCGCTGGAAATCATTATTGGCATCATAGCACTTGGAGTGTTTTCTAATTTATTATTGTCTATAAGAAGTACATTTGAAAAGATTGAAAATGATATTAAATATCATACGTACTATGTAAATGATAGTGTTTATATGGATTACAATTTTAGTAGTACAACAATGCAATCCGAGGAGAATACAGGGGTTAAGCAGGTTAATGATTACAGTAATTATTGCATGATAAAAGAAAAATATGATGTGAATGTAGTATTGTATGCTAGAACTAATCGAATCGTAAAGAGTGACAGTCAAGCTGGAAATAATGAGATTAATTTGTTTTTTGTAACGCCGGAATTTTTCGAACTCATCTTCGAAGATCAGCTAACTTTTGATGAGAATACGATATATGCAGGGGAAGAAGCTTTGGCAGCTATGAGAAATAAACAGATTGATTCTACATTGTATGATGGAATGGAACAGTTTCAAAATTATGATGAGCAGAAGGACATAGTTACTTTGATGAGTGGGGAAAACTATGCGGTTCATGAGTATAGCAATATGGATAATGAAACTTTTGATGTTTTTACAGGTGTTCTGGTAGAAAACTATAGGATTGCAAATAGTATTTTCTTACCGTTTATACTTACGGATCAAACGTATTTTAACCAATTAGGATTGTCAGAGAATACATTAGGCATATATTTTGATGGAGTGGAAGAACCACAAGTAATGTTAGAGATTTTAAATGATTTAAATGAAACATTAGGAGAGGATAGAAAGGCAGATTGTAGCTATCTTAACTCACTTACTATATATAATGTGAATGTGGATCAGTATGAAGAAATGGGACAAGTATTTGTTATTATTAGCTCCTTTTGCATTGTAATAATTATAACAGGTCTAATTGCTTTTAATATGATGGAATTCAATAAAAGAAAAAGGAGCATCGGCATAAAGAAAAGTATTGGTGCCACCAATTCACAGCTACTCTTAGAGAGTTTAGCTGAAAGTTGTATTGTAACTTTAGCATCTGGAGTAGTTGGAGGGATTATTGCAGTTATCATATTATCTAAGGACCCTTTTAATAATTCCTTTTTTGTAATTACAATTAATTATCCACTGATAATTGAATTTATAGTTCTGTCATTCTTAATTGGAGTCATATCGAATCTTGGAATTGCTATGCGTATTAAGAATCTAAATCCAATTCATATCATGAAAGAATTATAAGTAGTTAAATAGGTATCCTTGTGTAGATGAGAAAGGAGAATAGCGTGTTAATTGAATTACGTGATATAAGAAAATATTATGATTCAAGTGGAGTAAGAACCAAAGCATTGGATGGGGTAACAATCGCTATAGATAAAGGAGAGTTCGTTGCAATAATGGGTGCTTCAGGAAGTGGAAAGAGTACACTAATGAATATTATTGGAGCAATTGATGAGGCTTCGAAGGGAAAGTATATATTATCCGGTAAGAATGTAACGGCTCTTAATAATAAAGAATTAGCGAATATACGTAATAGGGAGATGGGATATATCTTTCAATCGTTCAATCTATTGGAAGAACTAACTATTATAGAGAATGTAGAGATGCCTCTTGGTTATGCAGGAATAAGGGGAAAAGAACGAAAAAAGAGAGCTTTAGAGCTACTTGAAAAAGTAGGGTTAGAGGGGAAAAAGAATGCATATCCTCGCCAATTATCTGGAGGACAGCAACAACGTGTTGCTATAGCAAGGGCACTGGTTAATCAGCCAGGTTTACTGCTAGCTGATGAGCCAACTGGTAATTTGGATTCTACTAATGGAGAGGAAGTTATGAAACAGTTGGTCGAATTACATAAGGAAGGTACAACTATTATATTAGTTACACATGACGATAAGGTTGCTTCTTTTGCAGAACGTCGTATAGAAATGAAAGATGGAAAAGTTGTTAATGATAAAAAATTAAAATAAAAGTTAAGAGGCTGTAAAAAACTGTCCGAATAAACAAGCTCACTCACATCAGCTGATGGAACCAAGATACGGGATTAATTAATTATATCAAAAAAACGCTGTACGTTCCACGAACGACAGTGTTTTTTCTTTAGGGGAGTTTTTTTACAGCCCCTCCTCTGTATACATAAAATCTATCGACTAGTATCAAACCATAACCCATTAAAATCACGTTCTAAGAAAACAATTTTCGGATTTTTATCCTTCTTGTTTACAATAAAGTAGGCATATCCTTCTTGTTTATTGCCAGGATACATGGTTGTTAATTTAGGTTCTAATCCGGAAACTGAAATGAAAGTATCATATTTGATTCCATCTTCGCTAACTAATTCAAAGTTAGCCGCGCTAATTTCAATCTTAGAATCATCGAGGGATTCAAGGGCGTCTACTTCGAATTTGGCAAGGAGGTATTCTTGATCATCTACTGGTATCTGATTCAGATTATTTGCATTTGCAATAATATTCAATGCAGTATCTCCACGAATTACTTCTTTCAACGTAATGTTTGCTTTGTACGTATCAAATAAAGTCTCCATACCATCAAAAGTTACCGTTGCTCCCACTGGATGAGGTTTTAATCTGGAGCCTAAAGCTGCATTCGTGGTATCTGGACTAGGAATGTTTTCTGCAGGAACATAAACGGTGCTACCTTCATCTAATTTAGCATCTGGGTCTGTTGAGAACCAGAGTCCATTATTATTACGTTCTAAGAAAACAATAGTAGGTTTTTTATCATCTTTATCTACTTCAAAACAAGCGTATCCTTCTTGTGAACCACCTGCATACATTTCTCGTAGAGTTGGTTGAATTCCACTAATCGTAGTAAAAGAATCATACGTCTTACCCTTCTCACTGACAAGCGTGAAAGAAGAGTTGTTGATATCAATCTTTGCATCATTTTCAGAGGACAAAGCTCGGATTCTAAATCTTGCTAAGAGGTACTCTTTTCCTTCGGCTGGTTCGGTATTGAATTGATTGGCATCTACTGCTATAGTGAGTGCATCAGAACCTCGAATGACATCTAATAAAGTAATCTCCACCTTATACGTATCATACATGGTTCCACCAGTACCATTGGTATCAGTACCATCATAGAGAACTGTGGTGTTGAAAGGGAGAGGATTATCCTTTGTGCCTATAGAGACAGAGTCATCCTCTTTAGGAAGTGTTTCCGCAGGTGTGATATTATCGGTATTATCCAACTGATTATTAGTATCTGTATTGGGGGTTATATTTGTTTTTCCATCGTTATTATTTATTCCATTGTCTTTATCTGTATTAGAACAAGAGCAAAGGGAGAATAATAAGAACATAAGAAAAAGGATACAATAACATTTCTTTCGAATCTTCATAGATTTCCTCCTCAAACTTTGTCGTTTGTTATAGTAATCTACGGTTATTGTATCCATATATAGTTTGAATTATCAAAGAAATTGTGTTTAAAGATTAGCCCATTTTAAATTTAATTTGAATAGGTGTACGAAGATTTTTTCCACCCTTTGATTGTACTTTTGTTGTCACATTAAGGGTATATGTTTCGGTTGAAGAATAAGGCTCTAAGGGTTCAACTTCAATGGTATTATTGGCTGCATCATAACGTATCGAGGAACGTAGCATCATTTGGCTTTGGTTAGTAACGAAAAGGTTTACATTATTCACGGTTTTGGGATTTAAAGGGGAGTTAAACTTTACTTTCCATACAAACATATTGGTACGGAAACGAATGTCCTGTCGAATTTTTCTCTGAAGATCTTCTGAGTTTGTCTCGATTTCTAAATAATTGGAAGCCATGGGATCACCTCTTTATATAAAAATTTATGTAAAAATGTATTATTGTGTGTTAAAATAGTTAATAAAATTGTAAGCTTTTTGAATTGAAAAGTCAATCGAATATAAGATTTAAAAGTAATTCATGAGTTTTAATAAAAGATGAGAATTGGTTGAAAAATATCTTTTCAACTGGAGATATGTGTATGCATACAACTCTTGTCCTAAGGAAGGAGCATGTTAGGGAATATGTCAAAAGAAGTTTGGAAAGCGGGAAATATGCTTTATCCACTCCCAGTAGTAATGGTAAGTTGTAAAGATGGGGAGGAAAAACCGAATATTATTACAGTTGCTTGGGCAGGTACCGTATGTACGAATCCACCTATGGTATCTATATCTGTACGCCCTGAGCGTCATTCGTATGCAATTATAGAACAGTCAAAGGAATTTGTTATTAATCTAACAACTAAGGATTTAGTAAAAGCCACAGACTACTGTGGTGTACGCTCTGGTAGAGATGTAGATAAGTTTAAAGAGATGGGGTTAACGCCTCAGGAAAGTAGTAAGGTTCATGCACCTGGAATTAAAGAAAGCCCAGTTAACATAGAATGTAGATTGAAGGAGATAATCAAATTAGGATCTCACGATATGTTTTTAGCTAATGTTGAGGCAATCCAAATTGATTCTACATTATTGAATGAAAAAGGAAAGCTAGAACTTAGCAAATCAAATCCAATCGTATATTCCCATGGGGAGTATTATGATTTAGGTAATTTACTTGGGACCTTTGGCTACTCTGTAAGGAAGTCTAGTCCTGCTAAAACGAAGAAAAAACCAAGAAATAATAAAAAAGCATAAATAAAATAGAATAGGAGTGTTAGGTTATGAAGATAAGCTATCTTAGAATCCGTAATTTTAAAGTAATCAAAGATATGACCATTAATGAAGTTGAAAATGCCTTAATCTTAGTAGGCAAGAATAACGCTGGTAAAACGGTAGTCCTAGATGCAATACGTGCAATTACAGGGGATTATGTGGTTACGAAGCCGAATTTTGCACAACCTGACAAACCAATTCTAATTGATATTAAATTTGAATTCACAGAGGAAGACTTGCTAATTTTCCACGAAAAGGGACTAGTAAGTCGCTACAAACGTTATGATTTATGGGAGAAAGAATTCAAGACAAAACTACCTTCCTTTGCAGAAGGGGTCTTGTCTTTTCAGTGCGTTATAACACCAAATGGTGTAATGAAATATAACGATGGTGTCAAAAAGAATAATACATATATAAAATCGGTATTACCTAAGATTTATCATATTGATCATAGTAGGAATACAGATTTGATTCAGAATGATGTATTTAGTTTTTATGACAAGAAAGAATTAGCCAATCTAAGAGATAATATCTGTATGTTTGATACAGCAAAGCCTTGTAATAATTGTTTTCAGTGCATCGGAGTGATTTCCAAGAAAACGCCTACAGAATTAACGATACATGAAACAGCTAGGTTGTTAGAATACAAGTTATATAATATGAATCTTAATCAATTTTCTGATAAAGTAAATAGGTATTTCTATCAAAACGGTAGCGTATCGCAGAAGATTCGTTATACAATTAATTTTAATGTGGAAGATATGTTAAAGATCGAGACGCAAATCTTTAATGAAGAACATGGAACACAGGGGAATCTAGGCATGCTCGGGGAAGGCCTTAAGAGCATCTATGCCCTATCCCTCCTACAAGCTTATATAGATGAGCCAACAACTCTTCCTTGTATTATCATGATAGAGGACCCAGAGATTTATCTTCATCCTCAATTACAAAAACAAGCCAGTGAGATTTTATATCAATTATCAAAGAAGAATCAGGTCATGTTCTCTACACACTCACCGAACTTAATCTTTAATTTTTCCCAAAAACAGATTAAGCAAGTTATTCTTGATGAGGAACATTATACCACTATACGTGAGGACGCAGATATTGATGAGATATTAGATGATCTTGGTTATACGGCCAATGATTTGATGAATGTTAGTTTTGTTTTCATCGTAGAAGGAAAACAAGATAGTAGCAGATTACCATTGCTTCTAGAAAAATACTATTCTGAAATCTATGATGATTCAGGAAAATTGCAAAGAATATCAATTATAGCAACGAATAGTTGTACGAACATTAAAACATATGCTAATTTAAAATATATTAATCAATTATATCTAAAGGATCAATTCCTTATGATCAGAGATAGTGATGGTAAGAATCCAAAACATCTAGTGAAACAACTCTGTAGTTATTATAGTCAAAGGGCAGCAGAAGATGTAGATAAGTTGCCTCGTGTGACACCTAGGAATGTATTAATTCTAAAATATTATTCCTTCGAAAATTATTTCCTTGATCCAAAGATCATGGAGAAAATAGGTGTTGTGAAGAGTGAAGAAGAGTTCTATAATATACTCTATACCAAGTGGAAGGATTACTTATACAAACTAGGAAGTACGAAGCGATTGATTAAGAATTACAATCTTCGTATCAATAATAAAAATGATTTGAAACAGAACATGGAATTAATTAAGACATATGTCCGAGGACATAATTTGTTTGATATCTTTTATGGTCGTTATCGTGGTGATGCTCAAATCGAAATTTTGAAAAAATACATTGATTATGCACCTAGAGATACCTTCAAAGATATCATGGATGCCATTGATTCGTTCGTATACTTTGAAAATAGAAAAAAATAGAATTTTTAACAATAGATAATAGCAATAGCCAGTTTTGATTATGGTTATACTAGTATTACAATACAAAAGATTATAAGAATTAATAGAAACAATGTTTGGAGGAAAATATGAAAAACATCATATTGGTAGGGATGCCAGGGGCAGGGAAAAGTACAGCTGGTGTTATATTAGCAAAGGTTTTAGGATATCAGTTTATTGATTCAGATCTACTTATACAAAAAAGAGAAAAGAAATTATTACATGAAATTATTGCTTCAGAAGGATTGGATGCCTTTATTGAAATTGAAAACCAAGTAAATGCCTCTATAGAATCCGAAGATTCTGTAATTGCTACTGGTGGAAGTGTAATTTATGGAAAAAAAGCAATGGAACACCTCAGGGAGATTGGAACTGTTATATACATAAAGCTAAGCTATGAAACATTATCAAAAAGGCTTGGCAATATAAAACAAAGGGGGGTGGTGCTCAAAAAGGGACAGGATTTAAAAGGGTTATATGAGGAAAGATGCCCATTATATGAGGAATATTGTCATTATGCAGTTGATGCTGAAGGTATGGATGCAGAAGGATTAGTAGAAGCAATTCGCAATCTTATATTTACAAATCAAGAGTTTATGGTATAATCATATATGTTGAAAAAACTAAGAATGGGAAACTGTGCCGAAAAATTACCTTTTATCGGTATTTTATAGGAAACAATAGAGGTGTGCGATGGAGCAATATATTATCAAAGGTGGGAAACCGCTTCATGGGGAAGTGACAATTGGTGGTGCTAAGAATGCTGCTTTGGGGATTTTATCAGCAGCTATTATGACAGATGAGACAGTTACAATAGAGAATTTACCTAATGTACGTGACATAAATGTTTTATTACAAGCGATGGAAGGAATTGGGGCCAAAATCGAACGTGTTAATGAACATGTTGTTAAGATTAATGGAAGTAATATAAGCAGAATTAACATTGATTATGAGTTTATTCGTAAAATAAGAGCCTCCTATTATTTATTAGGAGCATTACTTGGAAAATACAGTCAAGCACAAGTTGCTTTACCTGGTGGATGTAATATTGGTAGTAGACCAATTGATCAACATATCAAGGGATTTGAAGCTCTTGGTGCTTCCGTAAAGATTGAATATGGAATGATTCATGCGCGGGCTGAAAAATTAGTTGGTAGTCATATCTATCTTGATATGGTTAGTGTTGGTGCAACAATTAACATTATGCTTGCTGCTTGTATGGCTGAAGGACAAACAACTATTGAGAATGCAGCAAAAGAACCGCACATAGTTGATGTAGCAAACTTCCTTAACAGTATGGGGGCTAACATCAAAGGTGCCGGTACGGATATTATTCGAATCAAAGGTGTTGAGAAATTACACGGAACAGAATATTCGATTATTCCAGACCAAATTGAAGCAGGGACATTTATGGTAGCAGCAGCTGCCACAAAAGGTGAAGTTCTTATTAAGAATGTTATACCTAAACATCTAGAGGCAATTACTGCAAAGCTCGTAGAAATTGGTGCTACAGTAGAAGAATTTGACGATGCTGTATTAGTAAAGTCTAGTTCTCGTTTAGGTAACACACATGTAAAAACTTTACCATATCCTGGATTCCCTACAGATATGCAACCTCAGATTGCAACATTGTTAGCGTTATCTAATGGAACGAGTATTGTTACAGAAAGTATCTTTGAAAATCGTTTAAAATACGTTGATGAACTTGCACGTATGGGTGCAACCGTCAAAGTAGAAGGTAATAGTGCGATTATAACTGGTGTAGAAGGATTCACTGGTGCTATTGTTAGCGCGCCTGATTTACGTGCGGGGGCAGCTTTAGTAACCGCCGGTTTAGTTGCGGACGGATTTACAATAGTTGATCAGATTGAATACATCGAACGTGGCTACGAGAATTTCGAGCAAAAGATGCAAAGCCTTGGAGCTAAGATGGAAAAAGTTGATGTAGAAGATGACAAAGCAATACAAAAATTCAAACTTAAAGTAGGTTAACCAATATTGAAAAGCTGTTATCTTGAGTATTTTCCCTAGGGGAATACTTAAGATAACAGCTTTTTATATTAAATAATTGCTTGAATAAATAGTGATTTGTTTTTGGAAAGATCTATGAAAGTATTGCCTACCTGTACAACTGGTTCTGCTAAAGCATGCTTGTTTAACATAATAATTTTTCCCTCAGAACCATCGCTTAAGCGTACGGTATTCGTTACATATGTTTGAAACATCTGTTCAAAGAAAACAATTAAATAGCTGGGATCGTATTTTGTGTAGCCGTCTTTTTCGAATACGAGTAATACTTCAAAAGGGGACAGGGGATCTCGGTAAACACGTTTAGAAGTTAAGGCATCATAAACGTCTACAATTGCAACAATCTTAGAGAAATTCTCAATCTCATCACCTGTTAACTGGTTAGGATAACCGGAGCCATCTATTCTCTCATGGTGCATAAGTGAAGCGTACTTAATACGATCATCAATCGCTCTGTCTTTTAATAATTCATACCCTATTAGGGTATGTTTTTTTATTGTTTGATACTCATCTTCGGTAAGTTTATCTGGCTTCATAATAATGGATTGTGGTATCTCTAATTTGCCGATATCATGAAACAACCCACATAAGGTAAGAATACCTATCTCAGATTGAGGGAGATGAATCCATTGTCCAAAGACGTAACAAATTAAAGAAACATTTACACAATGTGTATAAGTATTGTCATCATGATTTCTCATGCTGTTTATCATGTCAAATAGGTGAATCGCATTTCTCGAATTATCTAAAACATTATGTATGGAACGAAGTAAGTTTGTTGTATCAAGAGGTTCATTAGTAGTAATTACCTCCTCCATGTAACTCTGGAAATTCTCCACACAACAGTTGAAATCCTTTTGGAACGTAAGGAACTCTTCTGTCTTACGAATCTTTGATAGATGTGATTCGTGTAGTATTTGTTCTGATGTGACTGATTGAGTGTTTTCCTTAATGAGTTCACCATTCTTATTAACACAGATCATAAGGCTTTTAATAGAATGAAATTGTAATTTGGATATAATGTTGTCTGTTAAGGTGGTACCTTTAGATACTAATATTTGACCCGAAAAGTCTATAACATCTTTTGCAAGAATCATACCAGGCACGGTTTTGTTTATTAATACGTTCTTGGATTTCATTATTTGCCACCCCCATAATAAAGACATATTAGTTAATACAAAAATTAAGGCTATTCACTATAGTTTGGTTGTAAATATCTATATGCACGATGAAAAATGCTGAGATTTCCTATGAAGAAATTTTTTAAAACAATTAGGGAACACTATAACGTATAAACAAGATTTCATGATATGTGTAGATAAGTCAAATAGTACGTAGAAGATCAATTTATGTATTAAATTGTTATATATAGTATAAAAATAATAAAAGAAAAAGTCAATATAAGGTAATTATAATCGAATTATAAAGTATAGGAAATTTATACTATTGAAAGTGATGAATATTTGAACTATTACAAGTAATGAATATTTGTAGTTGACGAATGATAAAAATTGAGTTATTATTAATATACCCCCAAGGGGTATACAAAAAAAGAAAGGATTTATGCGAGAGCATAGGTGACGTTATGAGAGAGATAACACTTCAAGTTGATGGAATGACTTGTGCTGCTTGTAGTAGCGGTGTGGAACGTACCGTTAATAAACAGCAGGGTGTAGAGACATGTGAGGTAAATCTGACAACAGGTAGAGCTCGTATTATATATGATGAAAACCAGGTATCAATTGATGCGATTAAAGAAAAGATCGTTAAAGCAGGTTTTCAACCCAAAGATATAGAAAACAATAGTGAGGAAAAGGCTTTTGAACAAGAAGAAGAGCAATTACATGTTGCGAAGAAACGTTTAATAGGAGCAATTATATTTGCAATACCGCTACTCTATCTTGCTATGGGACACATGGTACCATTTGAATTATACGTTCCTGAAATTATTAGTATGGAAAGACCATTAAACTTTGCTATTGTGCAGTTAATACTTACAGTACCTATTCTTTATCTTGGACGTAATTTCTATATAGTAGGTTTTCGTACTTTGTTTAAAGGTAATCCTAATATGGATTCACTTGTTGCCATTGGAACATCTAGTGCATTCCTATATAGTTTAGTTATGACATTTATGATACCAACAGATAAACATGCAGTACACAACCTATATTATGAATCTGCAGCTGTTGTAGTAACTTTAATAATGTTAGGTAAGTATATGGAAAAGAGAAGTCGTAGTAAGACTTCTGGAGCTATTAAGAAATTGTTAGAGTTGACTCCAGATACGGCTTGTCGAATCGTAAATGGTGTTGAAGAAATCGTACCAGTTGAACAGTTAAGAGTAGATGATATTGTTGTAATTAAGCCAGGTAGCAAAGTACCTATGGATGGTATTGTTACATCTGGAAGTAGTAGTGTAGATGAGTCTATGTTAACTGGTGAAAGTATTCCAGTAGAAAAGCAAGAATCCGATGAAGTAATTGGTGGAAGTATCAATTATAACGGTGTATTGTATGTGAAGATTACAAGAACGGGTGAAGATACTACGTTATCTAAGATTATCAAATTAATAGAAGATGCACAAGGTAAGAAAGCTCCTATTGCTAAGATTGCAGATAAAGTAGCAGGGTATTTTGTTCCAGTAGTTATTGCCATAGCGGTTGTAGCAGCCATCGTATGGTTAATTCTTGGGTATGAATTTGCATTTGTATTAAAGATATTTGTATCTATATTAGTAATCGCTTGCCCATGTGCTTTAGGTCTTGCAACACCAACAGCAATTATGGTTGGAACAGGTCTTGGAGCAAGCAACGGCATATTAATTAAAAGTGGTGAAGCATTAGAGACAACACATAAAGTAAATGTGGTTGTATTAGACAAGACAGGAACGATTACGAATGGAAAGCCACAGGTTACAGATATAATTAGTAATTCATATAAATCTAATGAATTGTTGGCAATTGCTGCGCAAGTAGAAGCTGTTTCTGATCATCCATTAGGAAAAGCAATTGTACAAAGAGCGAATGAGATAAAACAAGAAAATCCACAGCTGCAATCATTTTTAGAATCAGAAAACTTTACCGTAAAGGAATTCCAGAATATAAGTGGTAAAGGTTTAGAAGCAAGTTTTGCAAATGATTCGAAGATTATTATTGGTAATGAAAGAATCCTAGCAGATTACAGTGTTAAAGTTGGTGATTATAAGAAGGAAGCAGATCGTTTAGCAAATGAAGCGAAAACTCCAATGTTTGTAGCGATTGACGGAATCCTAGTTGGAATTATCGGTGTCGCTGATACGATCAAAGATACAAGTGTTGAAGCGATTAAGCAAATTAAAAAATTAGGTATTAAAGTGTATATGCTAACAGGTGATAATAAGTTAACAGCCGAGCATATAGGAAAACAAGTTAAGGTAGATAAGGTAGTTGCGGAAGTATTACCAGGTGATAAGGCAGACGTGGTTACGAACTTGCAAAAAGAAGGCAATGTTGTTATGATGGTAGGAGATGGAATTAATGATGCACCAGCTTTAGTTCAAGCAGATATTGGTGTCGCTATTGGTAGTGGTAGCGATGTCGCTATTGAATCAGGAGATATCGTATTAATGAAATCGGATTTACGAGATGTATATAAGTCTATTCGCCTAAGCAAACTAACACTACGTAATATTAAGCAAAACTTATTCTGGGCATTCTTCTATAACCTAATTGGTATTCCGATTGCCGCAGGTGTGTTCTATGGATTAAATGAGACTCTATTAAGTCCTATGTTTGCAGGTTTTGCGATGTCTTTAAGTTCAGTCTGTGTAGTTGGTAATGCACTTAGACTTAGAATGAATAAACTATAAAGGAGATATGGAATGGACGAAAGCTGTTCATGTAATAAAGAATGTAGTTGTTGTAAGACAAAGCACAGAGACGAAGTTGAATATAAAAATCTAATGAATCGGCTAAACCGAATTGAAGGACAGATTCGTGGAATTAAAGGTATGGTTGAAAAGGAATCATATTGTGTAGATATCCTTACGCAGGTAACAGCCATACAGGCAGCCCTCAATAGTTTTAATAAAGTTTTATTAAGTAATCATATTAAAAGCTGTGTTGTAGATAATATTCGAGAAGGTAATGATGATGTTATTGATGAGTTATTATCTACAATACAAAAAGTAATGAAATAATAGTAATGAAAGGAAGATAAAGATGACAACATTAAAAGTAAAAGAAATGAGCTGTAACCATTGTGTAGGTAGAATTGGTAAGGTGTTAACAGATGCAGGGATTGCGCATACCATTCAATTGGAAGATAAAACAGTAACCATTGAGGATTCTAACAATGTTGCGAAAGCAATTGAAGAGATGGACGATATTGGATTTACAGCGGAAGAAGAATAATTAATCATATAAAGTAGATACACCAGTAAAAAACATAGGGACACCAAAGCTTTTTACTGGTGTAATTTTTTGAATATTGTTCCTGTCAAGATTCAATTCAAGATGTAGGGTATTCCTGACACTAGTTATAGATTAAATTGTCACAGAAACCAATATGGCTTGACAAATTAAAAAAACTCTTTTACAATCAAAGTTACAGTAAGTCAATGATTTATTGACAAAGTCAATGATTTTCTTGACAAAGTCAATGATTTTCTTGACTTTAAGACCGTGAAGAGGAATAGTATATTGGAATGAATATCACAGAGAGAGAAAGGTTGGTGTGACTTTCTTATATTCTATCAATAGAACCTACCTTGGAGTTCCATATGAAAGTATGGCGTAAGCGCTGCGTTAAAGAGTGTAAAAGAGAACAACAATGGTAATAGAGAATTACCAACGTGGTTGTTAATTAGGGTGGTACCGCCGAAGTCTTTCGGTCCCTTGTGGACTTAAGGGCTTTTTTCTTTGCCAAAAAGCTAGTTATCTATGATATTATTTTCTGATCGGGGCTGATGGTTAGGTAATATCGAATTATTGGATATTGGTTTGGCAAAGAAAAATATGTTAATAGTATAGACATAAAGTCCTTGAGTAATGTTGCAGTAGTCTGGCAAGTTAAATAATTATAGTATTTAAAAACCTAGTGTTAAGAATGCTATAAACACAAAAAAGGAGAAAGAAAAATGGCAAAAGAAAAGAAGTTAGTAGAAGCAATTACTTCTATGGAAGTAGATTTTGCGCAATGGTATACGGATGTTGTTAAGAAAGCAGAACTTATTGATTATTCAAGTGTTCGTGGATGTATGATTTTACGTCCAGCAGGTTATGCAATCTGGGAGAATATCCAAAAACAATTAGATGCAAGCTTTAAAGAAACAGGCGTTGAGAATGTATATATGCCAATGTTTATTCCAGAAAGCTTATTACAAAAAGAAAAAGATCACGTAGAAGGTTTCGCACCTGAAGTTGCCTGGGTAACTCATGGAGGATTAGAACCATTACAAGAGAGATTGTGTGTAAGACCTACATCAGAAACTTTATTCTGTGATTTCTATGCAAACATCATTCAGTCATACCGTGACCTTCCTAAATTATATAACCAATGGTGTTCTGTAGTACGTTGGGAAAAAACAACAAGACCTTTCCTTCGTTCTCTTGAATTCTTATGGCAAGAAGGCCATACAGCACATGCAACTGCAGAAGAAGCAGAAGAAAGAACAGTACAAATGCTTAATTTATATGCAGATTTCTGTGAGAATGTATTAGCAATTCCTATGGTTAAAGGTCGTAAGACAGATAAAGAAAAATTCGCTGGAGCAGAAGCTACTTATACAATTGAAGCATTAATGCATGATGGTAAAGCCCTTCAATCAGGTACTAGCCACAATTTTGGAGATGGTTTTGCTAAGGCATTCGGCATTCAATATACTGATAAAGAAAATAAATTACAATATGTACATCAAACTTCTTGGGGTATGACAACTCGTTTAATTGGAGCTGTTATCATGGTACATGGTGATGATAGTGGTCTTGTATTACCACCAAGAATTGCACCAGTACAAGTTATGATAATACCAATTGCACAACACAAAGAAGGTGTGTTAGAAAAAGCAGCGGAGTTAAAAGAACAATTAAGTAATTTCTCTGTTAAAGTTGATGATTCGGATAAAGGACCAGGTTGGAAGTTTAGTGAACAAGAGATGCGTGGTATTCCTATTCGTATTGAACTTGGACCAAAAGATATCGAAGCGAATCAAGCTGTTATCGTAAGAAGAGATACAAGAGAAAAAATTGTTGTATCATTAGACGAAATCCATAGTAAAGTAGCTGAAGTATTAGAAGCAATTCAAAACGACATGTTAGAACGTGCTAGAAATCATCGCGATGCTCATACCTATGAAGCGCATTCTATGGAAGAATTTACAGATACCGTTGCTAACAAGCCAGGTTTTGTGAAAGCTATGTGGTGTGGAGACCAAGCTTGTGAAGACGAAATCAAAGAAAAGACAGGTGCCACATCTCGTTGTATGCCTTTCCATCAAGAACACATTAGCGATACTTGTGTATGCTGTGGTAAGAAAGCTAAATCATTAGTTTACTGGGGTAAAGCATACTAATTTTCTGAGGCAAAGCTGTTGAAGCGAAACTCATTTAGGTTTTCTAGTAAGTTTCTTATCCTGCATACTATGACACGAAACACGCTACGCAACTAAGTTCGGTCTAAGTGTGTGGGAGGAGGATTAAAAAGGATACGGACACGCCTTCAACACGACATCCTGTCGTGTTCAGGCTGGCTCGGCATCCGTGCCTCGCCGACCTAGGTTATTCACCACACACTAAGATGAACTATAGTTGCTTTGCTATCGTTTCTTAGTCATTGTATGAAGGATAAGAATCTTATGCTAGGTTTCTAAGAGTTTCGTTATGGAAGGTTGTTTAACCACTTGTGCATGTAATTTTCTGACACGAAACTCAATTGGGTTTTCTAGTAAGCTTCTTATCCTGCATACTATGACACGAAACACGCTACTCACCTAAGTTCGATCTAAGTGTGTGGGAGAGTGAGTTTAAAAGGATACGGACACGCCTTCAACATGACATCCTGTCATGTTCAGGCTGACTCGGCGTCCATGCCTCGCCTTCCTAGTGTATTCACCACACACTAAGACGAACTATAGTCGCTTCGCTATCGTTTCTTAGTCATTGTATGAAGGATAAGAATCTTATGTTAGGATTCTATGAGTTTTGTAATAGAAATCTATTAGGTTCAAGTGCATATGGTACTAAAAATAATTAACATTTTGGGAACTATAAGCATAATGGGTAGTAATAATATTGAGGAAAGGAAGCGTGCAAACTGTCCTACTTACTAGCTGAAGGTGTAGCGATTTAAACTACGCCAAAAGTAAGCTTGTAGGCAGTAGAATGACTATATTTTAATAAGTAGATGATAAATGTTTTATTAACTGATTCAGGTGTCAAAAGCTCTCTAAAAAACTTACCTTCGTCAATTTGCACATTCACATATTGATATGTAAATTGTGCAAATTGATGAGAAAAAAATTTAATTGGCTTTTGACACGCTAATCAATTAATAAAATATAGTTATGACATGCAAGGATAATATATGGTAATTCAGATGCCAGATAAGGTGAAAGAGATTATTCAGACTCTTGTGGATCATGGTTATGAAGCATATGCAGTAGGCGGTTGTGTTCGTGATAGTATATTAGGCCGTACACCTGGGGATTGGGATATAACAACCTCTGCGAAGCCTGAGCAAGTAAAACAGTTGTTTCGAAGAACCATAGATACAGGAATTGAGCATGGGACTGTTACAATCATGCTTGATAAAGATGGTTTTGAGGTAACAACGTATCGAATTGACGGAGAATATGAGGACAATCGCCATCCAAAGAATGTTGAATTTACCTCAAACTTAGTGGAAGATTTGAAACGTAGAGATTTTACCATTAACGCCATGGCGTATAATGATAAGGAAGGAATCGTAGATGAATTCCGTGGCTTAGAGGATATTGAACGTAAGATAATTCGTTGTGTTGGTAATCCAGATGAACGTTTCGATGAGGATGCACTACGGATTTTACGGGCGATTCGGTTTGCTGCCCAACTTGATTTCGCTATTGATTCAGAGACAGAAGCAGCTATTGAGAAGAAGACAGACTTCTTGAGAAATATAAGTGCGGAGCGAATCCGCGTTGAATTAGAGAAACTTTTGATGTCAAAGCATCCCGAAAAGTTAATTCATGCTTACAGGCTTGGTATAACAGAAATCGTACTGCCTGAGTTTGATAAAATGATGGATACCCCACAGAATATGCCATCTCATATCTATGGTGTTGGAGAACATTCAATTGCAGCAGTACAAGCGGTACAAAGATTGTTTGTGAACATTCCTTATGTAGAAGATGCGAAGGAGCAAATCATATTTAGTTTGGACCATAAACTACAAGCCATCCTTTGTTTTACCATGTTACTTCACGATTGCGGAAAACCAAGTAAAAGACAGACGGATGAAGAAGGTAACGATCATTTCTATGGTCATGCACAGGAGAGTGCAGTTCTAGCAAAGAAGGTACTTCGTAGGCTCAAGTATGATAACTATACGATTGATACGGTTACTTCACTGATTCAATATCATGATTATCCACTAACAACAGATAAGACGGGGCTTCGTAGAGCAGCGAACAAGATAGGGGTAGACTTGATGGAATTACTGTTTCTAGTAAAAGAAGCAGATGCTTTGGCACATGCAAAGGACGCTTGTGAGTCACGTCTACAATCTTTATATCAAGCAAAAGAAGTTTACCAAGAAATCTGCAAAGCTAATGATTGCCTGCAATTAAAGGATTTAGCTGTTACAGGGAAAGACTTAATCGAGGCAGGATTCGAACAAGGTAAGTTATTAGGTGTAATATTAAATCAGTTATTGCAACATGTTCTTGAAAACCCACAAGATAATAAAAAGGAACTCTTGCTTGATATTGCCAAGGGTTTAACTAACTAGAAAATCCTGCGATTATAGTCGCAGGATTTTCTGGTTAATCATGTCTAAAATCTTTCGGATTTATTTCAAATTCAACTTCTAGAATAATCATTTGGTTCATAAGATTAACAAGAAAGACATCCACTAGCGGATGTTTTAGTTAAGTGGTTAGGAGGGCTAAATGTGGAGGATAGACATGAGGAGATCTGGAAGCAATATAATATGGCAATCCGTAATGTATATCGTGTAAGGGGTGCATATATATTAGAAACCGACCAAGGTTTGAAATTATATAGGAACTATGAAGGTTCAGAGAATAAAGTAGAATTTGAACAATCAGTCAAGGAGCATCTATACAAAGCAGGATATTCAAAAGTTGATTTATATCTAAGAAATCAAAATGGGGAGCTTATTACAGCTGATTCAATGGGAACGAAGTACATAATTAAGAGTTGGTTTAACGGAGAAGAATGTAATCTTCGCGAAGAGAGTGACATTGTAGAAGCTTCTAGAAACCTAGCCAACTTACATAATTATATGCAAAGTGTTGAAACAGGATTAACAGATCAGAATGCTAAGTATATCAGTAATTTGGGGACACAGTTTGACAAGCATAATAGAGAACTTAAAAGAGTGAGAGGTTATATTCGTGATAAGAAGCAGAAGAATGAATTTGAAGTCTGCTTTCTTAATGTATATAACCAATTTTATGAGCAGGGGTTACTTTCTTTAGAGATTCTGAAAGAGTCCAATTATGAAAATCTACTGGAGCAATGTGTTGCGAACAATACGATGTGCCATGGTAATTATATTTATCATAATATACTAATGTTACCGAGCGGTATTGCCACGACTAATTTTGATAAGGTATGCATTGGCGTTCAGATGTTTGATTTATATTGTTTCATTCGCAAGGTTATGGAGAAGAACAATTGGAATGTTGAATACGGTAATTTGATTATTGAAGAGTATGATAAGATAAGAACAATATCTAAGGAAGAATTAAAGATATTGTATGTATTGTTGTTATATCCAGAGAAATTCTGGAAGGTAACTAATTTTTATTATAATGCACGTAAGTCGTGGGTTCCAAGACGCAACATACAAAAGTTAATAAGCTTATCAGAGCAGATGAATGATAAAGATGCATTTTTAATGCAATTAGAAAAGTTAATATAAACATTTTTAAAGCTATCGTATATTGTGGGAGGGTAACAATATGCAATAGCTTTTTTTGTAATATAGAACACTTTTACTATGTCAATATATTAAATATTAGGTTTACATAAGGAAAATAATGATTTATTATGTAAGATAGATTGGAGGTGTGTGCCTTGAAACATGACAAACAAGGTAATGATTATGATAAATATAGAAAGTACATACCGTTTGTTATTCTGATAGCTATGGTGGCCTTAGTAGTTTCTGTTATCACTGGCGAAGCTGATACGAATGGAGGGCATAAAACACAGATAAATACGGTTACAGTACCGGGATTATCACCGCAAGAACCGGTTACATATGATAGGCAGATACTTGGAGTAGTCAAATCCATCGATACGGATAAAAAGAGTATTACATTATATAACATAGCTGAAAACGATGAGTTGGTATTATATTACGATGGAGCAACGAGTGTTAAAGATAAATACGACCAAGAAATTACTATGTCACAACTGACAGTGGGTGAGATGGTAGATGCCTATTACTTACTTAATAATAATATAGTAGAGATTACTATGTCAAAGGATGCATGGGAATACAAAAAGGTTAGTAATTTAGTTATTAACAACGATAAGAAGATGCTTAGTATTTCATCAAGAAATTATCAGTTTACAGAAAATCTTATTATCGCAAGTGAAAACGAATTAATTAATCTTATTGATTTAAGTGATAAGGACGAGCTGACACTTAAAGGGGTTGGTAGTAAAGTATATTCCATTATGGTAACGAAAGGGCATGGTTATGTTAGATTCTCTAATTACGAAGACTTTATAGGTGGAAACCTAGAGATTGGTAATGATAATATGATAGCCATATCTAAGGATATGCTCGTGGTAGTTAGAGAAGGTGACTACAAACTTACCATGGAGAACGCTGGCTTAACTGGGAGTAAGTTAATTCGTGTACTAAGAGATCAGGAACTCTTAGTGGATATGGGTGAGTTTAGAAAAGAAGCTCCACGAGTAGGAAAAGTAGAATTTACAGTACTTCCAAATGGTGCAGACTTATATGTTGATGGTAAAGAAGTGGATTACTCTGAACCATTTGAACTAAAATATGGAGAACATACGGTTACCGTTTCCCTAAGTGGATATGAGGACTATACAGGTACAATTACAATAGATGAATCAAGTATGCAATTCTTTATAACATTAGCGGAACCTACAGTTACGGAGGAAGAATCGGATTCCGATGACTCATCAAGCACAAACAGTAATAACAATAATAGTTCTAATACTAATTCGTCAAATTCATCTAATAATGATGCGAGCTTAGAAGAGGAAGTTAATAATGCAGATACAAGTAAAAATTCTGTAGATTCAGATCATAAGATCTATGTGCAAACGCCAATAGGTGCTTCTGTTTACTGGAATGGACAACTTATGGGTACTGCACCAGTTAATTTTACAAAGCAAGTAGGAAGCTACACAATTTCACTAGCTGCAGATGGATATGAAACCGTAAGTTATCCTGTGATTATTGCAGATGACGGGGATGATATTTATTTGAATTTCCCAAATCTAACACAGAAGTAGTTTGAAAAATACAGATTTACGTCTAGAAAACTGTGGGTAAACATGATATAATCAAAACGGTTCGAAAATTTTACGAAAATACGGAGAAAATGTCATTAAATAAAATATATACTTGTTGATACTGACGATACTCACGCCACTATACCATCGTTAGTTACTAGCAGGTTGCATAACGAATTATGAGGTTTTCATAAATTATAGGAGGATGGATATGGACTACAAGAAGTTATATGAAGAATGGTTAAACAACCCTTACTTTGATGCAAAAACAAAAGAAGAGTTACTTTCAATCAAAGAGGATGAGAAAGAAATTAAGGAAAGATTCTATACGGAGCTAGAATTCGGTACTGCAGGTTTAAGAGGTATTATTGGTGCAGGTACAAACCGAATGAATATGTATACAGTACGTAAAGCAACACAGGGGTTGGCAAATTACATAATCAAAGCTGGCTTCGCTAATAAGGGTGTGGCAATTGCATACGATTCAAGACGTATGTCACCAGAATTCGCAGATGAGGCTGCACTTTGCTTATGTGCAAATGGAATTAAAGCATATGTTTTCGAATCACTAAGACCTACACCTGAATTATCCTTTGCAGTTAGAAAATTAAACTGTATTGCAGGTATTAACATCACAGCAAGTCACAATCCACCAGAATATAATGGCTATAAAGTATATTGGGAAGATGGCGCACAAATTACACCTCCACATGATAACGGTATTATGGATGAAGTTAAAGCGGTAACTGATTACAATACTGTAAAAACTATGGATAAGAATGATGCAAAGGAAGCAGGATTATATGAAGTAATCGGTGCGGAGATTGATGATGCTTATATTGCGGAATTAAAGAAACAAGTTATTCACGAAGATTGTATTAAACAAGTAGCAGATCAAATCAAAATCGTATATACACCTTTACATGGAACAGGTAACATTCCTGCAAGACGTGTATTAAAAGAAATTGGTTTTGATAACGTATATGTTGTACCAGAACAAGAGTTACCAGACGGAGAATTCCCAACAGTAAGTTATCCAAACCCAGAAGCGGAAGAAGCATTTACCTTAGCATTAAAGCTTGCGAAAGAAAAAGATGCTGATCTTGTGCTTGCAACAGATCCAGATGCAGACCGTTTAGGTGTATATGTGAAGGATACAAAATCAGGTGAGTACATTCCTATGACAGGTAATATGTCAGGCTGTTTACTTGCTGATTATGAAATCTGTCAAAGAAAAGAGAAAGATGGTTCGCTTCCAGCTGATGGTGCACTAATCAAGACGATTGTAACTTCTAACATGGCAGATGCAATTGCAAAATACTATGGTATTAATTTAATTGAAGTATTAACCGGCTTCAAATTCATCGGACAACAAATTCTTGGATTTGAAAACAACAATAACGGAACTTATTTATTTGGTTTCGAAGAAAGCTATGGTTGTCTAATTGGAACACATGCAAGAGATAAAGATGCGATTGTAGCAACAATGGCACTTTGTGAAGCAGCAGCATACTACAAGACAAAAGGTATGACACTTTGGGATGCCTTAGTTGAATTATATGACCGTTATGGTTACTATAAAGATGACGTGCAAGCTGTAACTATGAAGGGAATCGAAGGTTTAGAGAAGATTCAGCAAATCATGAATACATTAAGAACAAATCCACCTACACAAGTTGGTGAATATAAAGTATTATCAGCAAGAGATTACAAACTTGATACGATTAAAGATTTAACTACAGGAGAAGTAAAACCAACAGGACTTCCTTCTTCAAACGTATTATATTATGACTTAAGTGACAACGCTTGGCTTTGTGTAAGACCATCTGGTACGGAACCAAAAGTTAAGTTCTACTATGGTATTGTTGGCACATCATTAGAGGATGCCAATGCAAAATCAGCAGCACTTGGTAAAGAAGTATTAGCGATGATTGATCGCATGTAATAAGTACGCTACATCGAGGAAAACGGTATGTTCTTCGAGATTGGCTCAGAACAGTCACTAAAATATTTTACTATAAATTAAAGACATTCTTTAGGTTATATGTGGATGCACTCACGGATAGGTTCGTGAGTGAATCTACGTAAATCATTAAAGAGTGTCTTTTTTTAGTACAGAGTTTCAATACAGAGCAAAAATTATACATGTTTTTGATAAACCATACATAAGATATAATAACTGATAAACCTAGGAGATAATTTATGAGGACATGGTTGAAAGGAAACCAGTGCCAAGGTATATTGATGAAAAGACTAAGTTTACTTTTGATATGCCTAATTACGATTATATTAACAGGTTGTAAATCTGAGAAAGCGGATGTTAAGAAGATTAAAGATCTGGAATTTACAGTAGTGGAAGATGCTGACGTACCAGAAGAATTGATGTCATTGATCACTGAGAAGAAAGCGGAAGCATTTAAGATGACGTTCAAGAGTGAAGATTATCTCTATATAATTGTTGGATATGGAGCAAAACCAACAGGAGGATATAGTATTGCAGTGAATGAAGTATTCCTAACTAGTAATGCAATTTACTTTGATACAGACTTAATTGGTCCAGAAGAAGCAGAATCAGTATCAGAGGTAGTAACCCATCCCTATATAGTAGTTAAGACTGAGAAAATAGATAAGAGAGTAGTATTCAAATAACAAAGGTTAATTCCAAATTACATAAGTTAATAGGTCATATTATAAATGTTGATAACATATGTTAGTGATAGAAGACAAGGAGGGATTTTTTGTGGAGCTACTAAAAAAGAATATCCATATGAATAAATTAAAATGTAAAAGCAGTGTACAGTTAACACTCGATGATGATTTTAATGTTCCGGATGTAAAACCAGATATTTCAAGCATGATTAAAGAGCAAGGCAATATAATAATTTATGAAATTAAACCCATGAATGGTAAGCTAATGGTAAAAGGTGCCCTACAGTTCAATATTCTCTATATTAGTGAAGAGGATACAAGACCAGTCCATCATCTTTCGGGAGAGATACCATTTGAAGAAAGTATCAATATGGATGAGGCTTGTGCAGAAGATAATATCATCGTGAAATGGGAATTAGAAGATTTGAATACGGGTCTTATTAATTCTAGAAAAGTAAGCGTTAAGGCAATCGTATCCTTCGTATTCGCAGCAGAAGATGTATACGATGAGGAAACCGCAATCGCTGTTGAAGGTGATAGCAATCTACAGAGTAAAACGAAACAGATGAACATAACGCAAATTGCAGTAAATAAAAAAGATACATTCCGCATCAAGGATGAGATTTCAATCCCATCGAATAAGCCAAATATATTCGAAATCTTATATAGTGAAGTTGATTTAAGAAATACAGACATTCGTATGCAAGATGAAAAGATTAGTTTAAAAGGTGAGTTGATGTTATTCGTTCTATATGCTTCCGAAGACGAGGAACACCCAATCCAATACATAGAAACAGATGTGCCATTCAGTGGTAGTGTTGATTGCAATGGTTGCTTAGAAGAGATGATACCTGATATTGATATTTCGATCAATAGTAAGGATATCGAAGTGAAACCAGATGCAGATGGAGAAGAAAGAGTCATTGATCTTGAAGTGGTGCTTAATCTAGATATTAAAGCTTATGAAGAAGACGAACTTGAGATATTATGTGATGTCTATTCAACTGCCAAAGATGTAGTTCCTACCTTCAAAGATGCTTTCTATGAGAACCTCCTTGTTAAGAATAACAGCAAAGCTAGAATAACGGATCGCATCAAGAAGTCAGACGCACAGCCAGGTATTATGCAAATCTGCAATGCTTACGGTAGTGTGAAGGTGGATGAGATGCAAGTTGTAGATGGAGGAATTGAAGTAGATGGTGTAATTGAAGTTCAAGTTATGTATATTTCTGATGAGGACCGCAAACCATTAAGCTCTATCAAGGGTATGATTCCATTTACACAAACAATCGAAGTAAAACAAATGGGGAACAACAGTTACTTTGATGTGAAACCAAATCTTGAATCTATCAGTGTTATTCTTCTTGATAGTGATGAGGTTGAAGTGAAAGCTGGTGTTAATTTAGCTACAATTGTATTTGATCGTATTGCAGAACCTATCATTACTGAGGTAACAGAGCATGATATTGACTTTGCTAAACTACAGGAGATGCCAAGCGTAGTTGGATATATTGCGAAGGCCAATGATTCCTTATGGTCAATTGCTAAGAAATACTATACTACAGTTGATACAATTAAAGAAATCAATCAATTAGAGCAAGAGAGTATCAAAGTAGGCGATAAGATTTTGATTGTGAAGGCGGTAGACGCTATTTTATAGCAAGACATAACAAAGGCTTTTAGAGGAGGTTTATCAACCTATCTAAAAGCCTTTGTTCATTACTTAATTGTGGATTGTGAAGCTTGATTTAATACTTCTGATGAAGTCTGAGATTCCATAAAGGAGCCTTCGTTACCGTTCTTCCACTTGTTCAATTTATCAATCGTTGCATCGTACGTACGTTGACTGATATCAGGAAGTTTGCCTCCCCATGTCTTAGTGGCATCCTTAAATCCTTTGATAAATGCGGAAATCATCTCATCTGCTTTATCGGGGTCTCCACCAGACAATGCTTTGGCGAAGGAAACGATTCTATCTGAGGTTTGCTCAACTCCCCAGTATCCGTCCTCTGCAACATCTTTCTTAGCTTGCACAGCTGTCTTTGCATCTACTTCAAGATTACCTTCACGTAATAGCTTATACATATCTTCATCACTTGCGATATTATAGCTACTACCTTGTTTTAACAATAATTTTTCTACAAGTGAGCGTAGCTGCATGGTACGTCTCTCAGCATCAGCCTTGAGTTTTGAAACCATTTCTGTGTCAGTAGTATAGGTTTTTTGTTGGCCTGATGTTGATTTTTCATATACAGCACCAGAGTTATTGTTTTGGCTGCTTTTATCGTCGTTTGCTTTTTTGCTTGCAGTTGCCGTTGAAGCGGTAGAAGCAGATGCAGCAGTATAAGTTTGTGATGATGTTGTAATTCCGTTTACACTCATGTTAGATTCCTCCTTGAATAAATAGTTATTCATTTTGAAAAGCTAATTAATAGTTATCTAATATTAATATCGGCATAAATTTCTATTATTTGAGGGGAATTTGATGGAGCTTGCAATTTTATATACTGATGTGTATAATGTTATGTATACAAGATACAAGTGTGAGATAAGTGTGAATAAAGTGAACTAAACTGCTGAGGAGTAGATATGAATACGATAATGTTAAAGGCTTACGCTAAGATAAATTTGGGTCTTGATGTCCTTGGAAAACGAGAGGATGGCTACCATGAAGTACGTATGATTATGCAGACTATTCGCTTGTATGACAAGCTTAATATGAAGAAATTAAACAAAGATGAAATTATTATCAAGACGAATCTTTCTTATCTGCCAACCAATGAGAATAATTTAGTGTATCGCGCAATCCAAATGCTTAAAGAAGAATTTAATATAAAACAGGGAATCTATGTAGAACTGCAAAAGCATATTCCTGTAGCAGCAGGGTTAGCTGGAGGTAGTTCAGATGCAGCAGCAGCTCTTACGGGCATGAATCGATTATTCCAACTAAAATTAACTACTACGGACTTGATGCAACGTGCAGTGAAGTTGGGGGCGGATATACCATATTGTATACTTGGAGGAACTGCGTTATCAGAAGGAATCGGAGAGGTACTTACGCCATTGGCTCCTATGCCAAAAGCCTATGTTCTAATAGCAAAGCCACCAATTAACGTATCAACGAAGTATGTTTATGAGAATCTAATACTTGATGAACGGACGAATCATCCGGATATTGATGGAATTATGGAAGCAATTAATTCAAAGGATTTATGTGGAGTTACGAATCGGTTAAGTAACGTTTTAGAAAGTGTCACAATAGATAAATATCCGGTAATACAGGAAATTAAAGATACAATGATCGAATTTGGTGCAATGAATGCACTTATGAGTGGAAGTGGACCGACTGTGTTTGGTATTTTTGAGGATTTGAATTTAGCAAAGAAAGCATTTTATCAGTTAAAAATACAAGGAAAAGCGAAACAGATTTATTTGACGGATATATTCAATAGAAAAAGGGGGTAAATCCAGATGAATGATTTAAAAGTCACGATGAATGAATATCTACCACTAAGAGATGTGGTATTTAATACATTAAGACAAGCTATATTAAAAGGTGAATTAGAACCGGGCGAGAGATTAATGGAGATTCAACTTGCGGATCGTCTTGGGGTTAGTAGAACACCAATTCGTGAGGCAATCCGTAAGCTTGAGTTAGAAGGGCTTGTAATTATGGTACCTAGAAAGGGTGCAGAAGTTGCAAGAATTACTGAAAAGGACCTAAACGATGTACTTGAGGTGCGTTGTGCGCTTGAAGAACTTGCAGTTGAACTTGCTTGTAAGAAAATAACGAAAGCGCAAGCTGATGAATTAGAAGCAACATTAGCGACATTTAAAGTAGCGATTCATGGAAAGAATCTAACAGAGATGGCTGAGATGGATGAAAAATTCCATATGGTGATTTATGAAGCAACAGGGAATACTAGGTTGATTCAAACATTGAATAATCTACGTGAACAGATGTATCGTTATCGTGTGGAATATCTTAAGGATAAAGACGTATACGGTAAACTAGTGGTAGAACATGAATCAATAGCAAAGAATATATTAGAATCAAATATAGAATTGGCAAAGAATAATGTGAAAGACCATATCTACAATCAAGCCATGACAATCGGTAAAATTATAAGTGCTTCTAATCAACTTTCATAGATAAAAATGGTAAAATATGTATATTGGTTTTCTAGAAGGTAATACTCTGACTATAGAAATTTATTGGAGGAGTATTATGTGTAGAAAACAAAAACAAAAAAATCAAAAACAGGAACATACATGGAAAAGATATGCGCTACTAATTATCTTGTGCTATTTAGTATTCGTTGTGATCGATTTCTCAATACATACAACGAGTGCCAAGGAGATTACAGAAGGAATCTCAGAAAAGATTATTCGATTACATGTATTAGCCAATAGTGATGATGAGGCTGATCAGAAATTGAAGTTGAAAGTTAAAGATGAAGTGGTGAAGAAGTTTAGTACTACATTCGCAAGTGCAAAGAATAAAGTTGATGCAGAAAAATTAATAGAAGAGAAATTGAATGACATACGTAAAGTAGCATTGGAGGTCATTGAGAAGGAAGGATATGATTACGATGTACATGTATATCTTGCAGATTGTATGTTTCCTACCAAAGTATATAAGGATTTAACATTCCCAGCAGGGATGTATGAAGCGTTACGTATTGACATTGGAGCGGCAGAAGGAAAGAATTGGTGGTGTGTGATGTATCCGCCACTTTGTTTTGTAGACCAGACATATTCGGTTGTCCCAGATAACTCTAAGAAACAGCTTGAAGATTTGTTAACTACAAGAGAATATGAATCCTTGTATACTGACCAATCAACGAAAATTTCGTATCGTTTTAAAATAGTAGAAATAATCGAAGATATTTTTCATATAAACAAGTAGAAACACTATATATCTGTAATAAGATAGTGTATAATACTAGTTGTAGTAGTTTGTTGTGAAAAGGTTCGTGATCTACTAGATTTTATATGGGAATTTGACAACGGGTATTTTAAGTTTAGAAAAGAAAAGAGAAGGGATAAGGCATATGAGTAAGAAAAGCATAGCAGTAATTTTTGGCGGAAAATCCTCAGAACATGAAGTATCTTGTGTATCGGCAGTAACAGTCATTGAAAATATTGATACAGATGCCTATAATCTTGTATTGATAGGTATAACAAAAGAAGGTAAATGGTTAAGAGTTGATTCTACTAAGCAGATAACATCTGGTGAATGGTATAACAGTAAAGATAATGCAGTATTATCTCCAGATGCTTCACATAAAGGTATCCTAGTTATTAAAGATAATAAAGTAGAGAGAATAGCTATTGATGTTGTATTCCCAGTTTTACACGGTCTTAATGGGGAAGACGGTACGATACAAGGTTTACTTGAATTATCAGGTATTCCATATGTAGGTTGCGGCGTCTTAGCATCTAGTATTTCTATGGATAAATTATATACGAAAATAGTTGTTGATACATTGAATATTCGTCAGGCGGAATATGTTGCAGTATTAAAGAGTGACATGAAGAATATTGATAAGGTAATAGCAAATGTTGAAGAGAAACTTAAGTATCCTGTGTTTGTAAAACCTTCTAATGCAGGTTCTTCACAGGGAGTGTCAAAGGCACATGACCGTGACGAGTTAGTTACTGGTTTACAAGAAGCAATAAAGCATGATCGTAAAGTATTAGTAGAGGAAACAATCATTGGTAGAGAAATAGAATGTGCGATTCTTGGTGGTAGTGAACCAAAAGCTTCTGGTGTAGGAGAGATTCTTGCAGCAGCAGACTTCTATGATTATGAAGCCAAATATCATAATGCAGAATCCAAAACAATAATTTCACCTGAAATCCCAAAAGATGTAGAAGAAAAGATACGTGAATCAGCAGTTCGCATATTCAAGGCAGTTGATGGATATGGATTATCTAGAGTCGATTTCTTCGTTGAAAAAGATACGAATGATGTTGTGTTCAATGAGATTAATACCTTACCAGGCTTTACTGGAATTAGTATGTATCCAATGTTATGGGAAGCAAGAGGTATTAGTAAGAAAACATTAATTGAGAAAATGATTCAATCTGCTTATTCGAGAAAAGGAGACTAGTGTGAAAGATAAATCTTTCATACGCAAATTTGTGCCTACGGCCCAAAGTTTGCAGGCTGTGGTAAAGGCTGGTTATTAGGAGGAAAGATCATGGATAAGAATGCTCCAATAGGCGTATTTGATTCTGGTGTGGGCGGATTGACTGTTGTACGTGAGATAATGAAACAATTACCGAATGAGAGGATCGTTTATTTTGGTGACACAGCTCGCGTCCCTTATGGCAGTAAGTCAAAGGAAACGGTTATAACATATGCAAGACAGATTGTTAAATTCCTTAAGACAAAAGAAGTGAAAGCTATTGTTATAGCATGTAATACTGCTTGTGCATTAGCGTTTGATATTGTGAAAGAAGAGAGTGATATACCTGTAATCGGTGTAGTGAAACCGGGTGCGAAAGCAGCAGCAGCTTCAACGAAGAATGGAAAAATCGGCATTATTGCGACAGAAGCTACCATACGAAGTGGAATCTATGAAGAGTTTTTAAGTCAAAGGAATCCAGAGGTACAAGTACATGGTAAGGCGTGTCCTCTATTCGTACCGTTAGTAGAGGAAGGGCTGTTAGAGGATAGTGTTACCGTAGAGATAGCAGGTAGATATCTACAATCCCTAAAAGAATATAATATAGATACGTTAGTACTTGGCTGTACACATTATCCTTTAATTCGAGATACACTACAAAAAGTAGCTGGTGAGGGGGTTACCTTAGTAAACCCTGCTTTCGAAACTGCAAAATCATTAAAAGCAATGTTAGAGAAAAACGGTATTGGGAGTGATAGAACAGAAACAGTAACGGATCACAAGTTCTTCGTAAGTGATGGTGCTGAAAAATTCAAAGTATTTGCCAATACGATATTACCTTGTGATGTAGAAGAAACAAAGGATATTAACATAGAACAATATTAGAAGAATATAGATAATTGCGAAACTCTTCTCCATGTCGACAACATATCTGTGTTTTAAGGCTGCCTACTACAATTGCCTTGAAATTGTATTACTTACCCATACAACAAAAAGAATTGTATGGGACGTTAACACAATTCGGGAAATTGTAACGGCAGACATAAAACACATTGATATGCTTGTCGCCTTTACAAAGAGTTTCGCAAATCCGATTAAAATAATAATATACAAGGAGTAAGTATGACAAAGGATGTTTTAGTAACAATAGCGGGACTTCAATATGAACTTGAAAGTGAAGAGCCTATTGAAGTTATAACTGCAGGTCAATACTTCTGTAAGAATGAAAAACACTATGTACTCTATGATGAGATTTTGGATGAGAGTAATGAAGTCTGCAAGAACAGAATTAAGATTGGTACCGACATGGTTGAGATCTTGAAATCAGGTGCTAGTAATGTTCATATGGTGTTTGAACTTGGGAAGAAGAATCTGACGTATTATAATACGCCTTTTGGCAGTCTGCTAATTGGTATAGATACAACGAAGATTGTATGCAGTGAATCTGAGGAAGCAATTGAACTTAACATCGAATATGGATTAGAAGTGAATTACTCACATGTATCAGATTGCAGTATAACAGTTAAAGTTACACCGAAGAAATCAACAATGAAAGTGAATATGTAACAAGATAGTTGCAGTTATCCTACAAGAAAAACCCTTAGTTTTTGTGAGAATTCAAAAACTAAGGGTTTTTCTGTATTAAGAGAAGTGTCTATTTGCTTGTATTTACAATTTTGTTTTTCATTTTTTTGAAAAAACCAACTTTTTCTTGTTTAACTTCAAGGTAACCACGAAGGCCTTTTACATCCATAATGTAGATGCCGTTCATAACAGCTTTTACTTCTTTCTTAACTGGTACATGATCAAAGATCTTTTCATCACAAATTAGTGTCATAATTTTTGGACCAATTTTGGCTTTGATAATTGGTACTCTGGAACGTCTAAGATATTTAGGCGTTTGATCAACTACTATTTTAGGAAGACCAGCTTCTTTTAGTTTCATACGTTTCTTGTCTATTACTAATAAAGAGACTGTCTGAGCACCTTCCTTCATCTGTGCTTGAGAAACCTCTGATTTTTTCTGCATCTTGCTACCGAATATATAAAGTGCGATTAACGCAACAATAGCAACAGCAAGTACGATTATCAATACAATAAGCCATGTTGACATTTTATGTACCTCCTTCTTTCTTAATCTAGTTTTTAAAATGCCTTGTTTTGCTCTTCATTTTCTGCAAAGCTGAATGTATGAGGACTAGTCATACCGTCTTATTATATCATTAATTATTACAAATGAAAATAGATTTCTGGAAAACCAAAGAAGTAATTTTATAGACTAAACGAGAGATTCGTTCTTTTCTAACATTTCCTTAATAATGCCTTGTACATAAGGGGCAAGGTGTTTTCTATCTTCTGTTTGAAGCTCTTTAATATTGATTGGCTTCCCAAATTCAATGATTACATGGCCTTTTCGAATCCAAGGTAGATGTTGTTCGAATATAGCATCGGTATTATTCATAGCAACAGGGATGACCGGGCAACCCGATTTCTCAGCAATTTTAAAGCTACCCTCCTTGAAGGGGAGCATCTCTTTTTCTTGATTCCTCGTACCTTCTGGAGCAATAAATATAGAATGTCCATTTTTAACTAAATCTATTCCTTCAAGGATTGTTTTCATACCTTCGCGAATATTGTCACGGTCAAGGAAAAGGCAGTTAAGATTTTTCATCCAACTACTGATGAAAGGAAGTTTACGCATCTCTTTCTTAGCTACAAAACCAGTAAGTGTTGGGACAGAAGTATAGCCGACTAATATATCAAAATAACTTCTATGATTAGCAACGTATAGAACTGGTTGATCACTTGGAATATTTTCTAAACCAAGTACAGTTTTTTTAACACCGCATCCAGCTAAAATCACTTTGAAAGCAGTAACAACGATTTTTTGTGAACTACGTACTTTGAGTTGTTTATTAAACTTTCCTATTATGAATTCAATAAATAGTAAAGGGATACTTAGTATAAAATAAATAAGCAAAAATAAAGCAACAAATAGTGTTTTCATTATAGTACCATGCCTTTCGTGTAAAAATAATAAGAGTATTCGAGATATCTTACTATAAGATATACTCGCAATACTCTTATTATATCATAAAAAGATAATATTAACCATACAAAACTAGCTTGTAAGCCTTATACCTACACGTTTCGCTGTACCTTAGTTAGTAACGCTGGTACTGGAATCCAGTGGATTTGCAGACCCGTCAGATGAAGCATTTGGATCTGAAGTTGAATTACCTGATCCAGAAGAGTTCGTATCGCCATCGGTTGGTGTATCTGGATTTGTCTCTTGGCCATTGGAATTAGAACCATCTGTGCTTGAATCGTTAGATCCTGTATCAGGGTTTTGAGTGTTCGATCCATTGCCTGAAGAGTCGTTGTTACCAGAACCTGGCTTCTTATCCGTGTTGGAATCCTTATCCGAATCCCCTTTGTTTGAACTGTTATTGTTTTTATCTTTATCTTTCGAAGTATCTTTGTCCATTGAAGTGTCTTTATCCTTCGAAGTATCTTTGTCCTTTGAAGTGTCCTTATCCTTCGAAGTATCTTTATCTTTCGAAGGGTTTTTATCCTTTGAAGTGTCTTTATCTTTCGAAGTATCTTTGTCCTTTGAAGTGTCCGTATCTTTCGAAGTATCTTTGTCCTTTGAAGTGTCTTTGTCATTCGTAGAATCTTTATCCGTTGTTTCTTCTTTTTCATCGGAATCAGTATCTTGGTTGGTCGTATTGGATTCTGGAATCTCGTTAAGGATATCTTCCGGATCGTCTACATCAATAACATTATCATAATTATCAGTTGAATTCTCGTCTCTTACAGGTGGAGTATAATTATAATACTCTTCTAAAGTTAACTTGTTCTCATAAAGGTATGTAGCTACTTCTACACCGATATAACGAATGTGCCAAGGTTCATAGGCATAACCTGTAATATCAGCCTTGTTTTGAGGATAACGAATAATGTAGCCATATTCATGGGCATGCGCGGCAAGCCATTTGCCTTCTTCGGTATCTCCAAACGATTCGCTAAGACGATTTCCAATCGAAGGAGAGGAAACATCAATTGATAAGCCTGTCTGATGTTCGCTGTATCCTGGTTTAGCAGAATAACGGTTTGTGTAATCGGCACCCTTAGTTCTTAGGTTTCTATTGTAGATTGAACTTTGTCTTTCGTAAGAACGGTAGCCAGATACGCCAGATAATGTGTAACCACCTTCTAATGCTGCACCAAATAAGTTCTCAAGGGCCTGTGCAGCTGCTTTTCTTAATAAACGTTTCTCGTCAGAGTAACTAAAACTGAATTTGACATTGGGTTCAGTTAAATCAGGTGGGATATAATCCGCTGGTAATGCATATTCTTTGTTTACGAATACCCCCAAACTTTCGGGAGTAGTATCTATTGGTGCATTAGCTTTTACTTGGATTGTAGTAGTATCATCCGTGTTGTGAGAAAGAACCGGAACGGTATCAGTACTCACGGGTTCCTCTTTGTTACTTGTATCTTCTTCATTATAATAGTATTCATAATCCTTGGGTTTATCGTTAGATTTAGACATAGAGGTAATTGATGAATATACAATAACGGAAAGAAGAAGTGTGGTTCCTACTATAACAAGTTTATTCTTACTCATAGTATCAGCCTTTCCTGTAATTATTTATGAAAATTGACGTAAGTGTTAGAAAGCAAACATTTTATGATTACATCTACACAACACTCTCATTATAGCATAATAAATCGTAAATACTAGATTTATAGCAAATATTAATAAAATAGTAAGAAAAATGGAGTTTAATCTCCTGTTAAACTCCATTTTTTTCTGGAAGTACCTATTTATGGCTGTGTGAACGTGTGTTGTAATTGTCTAACAATTGATTCTTTAGGTGCCATAATTCATTAGATAAGTCAACATAAACTCGATGAGGATTTACAAGACGTCTTGTCTCATCCCAGAGTGTAGATAATTCTTTTTGACAGTATGAGCGAATATCCATAACTTTTGGAGATTCGTAGACACATTTACCGTCGATGAATACAGGTACTAGAAGTTCACGTAAGGTATAATCACCAGCTTCTAGATAGGTCTTCTTCCAAGTGGAGATAGGATCAAAGAGCAATAAAGGATTCTCTTCTGAGAATTTCTCGCCAACTAAAGCGATTAAATCAGCTTTTAATTTTCCGTTTTCTTTTTCGTATACACGATATACTGTTTTATTTCCTGGATTTGTGATCTTCCATTCATTTTCAGATAATTTAATCTTAGGAATGAAAACACCATCTTTCTTAATGGCAGCAAGTTTATATACACCACCAAAAGCAGGGCAATCTTTACTGGTAATTAGATTCGTACCTACACCCCAGGAGGTAATTGCCGCTCCTTGGGTCTTAAGAGAGTCGATAAGGTATTCATCAAGGTCACTTGAAGCGCAGATAATGGCATCGGGATAGCCGGCATTATCAAGCATCTTACGAGCTTTCTTAGACAAGTAAGCAAGGTCACCACTGTCAAGACGGATACCGTATTTCAGAGGCATCTTACCAGCGCCTTTTAGCTCATCGAATACTTTGATTGCATTTGGTACACCGCTACGCAACGTATCATACGTATCTACTAAGAGCGTTGCATTGTTTGGATATAATTCAGCGTATTTACGAAAAGCAGTGAGCTCATCTTCAAAGCTCATAATCCAGCTGTGTGCATGTGTTCCAAGAGCAGGTACGTCGAATTCTTTCGCACATAATACATTACTTGTACCAATACAACCACCAATTACAGCAGCACGTGCCCCTAATGTTCCAGCATCTGGACCTTGTGCACGACGAAGTCCGAATTCCATAACTCCATCATCACCAGCTGCGTAAGCAACACGAGAAGCCTTCGTAGCTATTAAACTTTGATGATTAATAATATTAAGTAATGCAGTTTCAATAAGCTGAGCTTCCATAATAGGAGCTATTACTTTCACAAGAGGTTCCATTGGGAATACAACAGTTCCTTCTTCCATAGCATAGATACTACCAGTGAATTTAAAATCGGATAAGTAAGCTAGAAAATCTTCTTCAAATATGTTCAAAGAGCGAAGATATTTGATATCTTCCTCATCAAAATGTAAGTTCTTAATATAATCAATTACTTGATCTAAACCTGCGGCAATGGCATAACCACTTCCCGATGGGTTCGTTCTATAGAAAGCATCAAAAATAACGGTATCGTTAGTATTATTCTTGAAATAGCCTTGCATCATTGTTAATTCATAAAAATCAGTTAATAATGTTAAATTTTGTTTACCCATGCTCTTACTCCTTTGTCAGTACACAACTATTACTGAGTGATTAATGGTATATATTTTTGAAATAATATCTAATATATTATAGCACGTTTCATTAAATGTACAATATATATAGTTGACAAAAATTTGGGGTTAGAATACGTTTATGTAAGAAGATGTATTAAAACGGTAAATATATAGGAGGGTGTTATGAGAAAGTCGAAAAGCTTTATGTTGGTGTTGATACTTATGTCAATTCTGCTAATTGGTTGTCGGTCAAATTATCATACCGGAGCCAATGCTGTAGATACGAAGGAGCAAACACCAGATACTACTAAGGAAACATCAGAAACAACTGAGGAAACTTCAGATACAACAGAAAAAACGTCAAATACTACGGAGCAGACGAAACGGGAGATTCCATATACAAGATTTGAGAATTGTCTCTATGTATGGGAGGATGAAGCTAATCCAGCACTATTACGTGGATATGTAACCTTAAGTGAGAATATAGAGAATAAGACATATTATTATGGAGAAACCGATAGTAAGCTCTTAGAGAAGAAAGCAAACTATCCAGGTGTTGTAGATGAATCACACAGTAAGATTAAGAAGGCAGTAGAGGAGGAGACTAAGAGGCTAAGGGAGATGTTTGAGGCTCGGGTTAAGGAGGCTTTAGATTCGGCAAATAGCATTGCACAAGGTGGCAGTATTGCCCCATATGAGTTTGATAATTCATGGCAGGTAATAAGAAATGATGAGAAGATGTTAACCATAGTAAGCTCTATATATTCATATGCTGGAGGGGCACATCCTAATCTGTATAAGGAAGTAACTTCCTACGATCCAATTAAGGGGAAGAAATTAACCATTGAGTCAATAACAACGAATGAGAAGGAATTCAGACAATTTGTAGAAGATGCTTTGAACGCATATGTAGTCGATAACAATTGTAGTGACTATTTGTTTGGTGAGAACGGATATAAAGAAGCGTTTAGAAACTGGGATAAGAATTGGTGGATTAATAATGGGTATCTATTCGTCGGTTTTAACACATATGATATAGCACCTTACGTGGCAGGTCCATTAGTGATACCGGTGGATCTTACGAAAGCGATGGATCTACTCAATGATTATGGGAAATCCTTGGTGAATGTAGGTGATTAATAGATTAATATTCTTGGTGCAATTGTTATTAGAAATTTGGGGGTTCATTCTGCTGTGATTGTGGTACGAAAATAGATTAATTACATAGGTTTAATAAGCAAAAGCCCTGTAAGACTGTTAGGAGGTCATACAGGGCTTTTTGCTTATAGAGTTAATTTCTTTAATGGAGTGAAGTAACAATTATCCCAGTGTGATTGTTACGTTGTACTCTTTCTTTCCGTCAACGAATGGAATTATATTACCGCTCATTTCTTGACCGTCTACTACTAATTTAGCAACACCTTTTTGTGCGCCGTTTGGATTTTCTACAGTGATATTGTATGTTGCATCACGGAAGATACGAGTAGCTTTGAATCCTGGCATATCACTTGGGATACAAGGGTCAACTACAAGACCATCGAACTCTGGACGGATACCAATAATATATTGTGAAACATTAACGAATGTCCAAGCTGCAGTACCAGTTAACCAACTGTTCTTAGCTTCGCCATGACGAGGAGCATCAGCACCAGCAACCATTTGTGAATATACATATGGCTCTGTACGGTGGATTTCACTAATATCTTCTACGTAAGCAGGACAAGTTTTTTTGTAGATTTCAAATGCACGGTCACCACGTCCAATTACAGTTTCAGCGATAGAAACCCATGGGTTGTTGTGGCAGAATATACCAGCATTTTCTTTGTATCCAGGTGGGTATGATGATACTTCACCAAGATTTAAGTGATAGTCTTTATATGCAGGTTGTAATAACATTACACCATATTTGGTATCTAGTCTTTCTTTAACTGAATTTAATGCTTTTTCAGCAAGACCTTCTTTAACACCGATTCCAGCAAGAACACAGAATCCCTGTGGCTCGATGAAGATTTGACCGTCTTCACATTCTTTAGAACCAATCTTTTCGCTGAATGCATCGTATGCACGAAGGAACCATTCGCCGTCCCAACCGTTTTCAAGAACAGCATCATACATCTTGTCTACAGCTGCAAGTACAAGATCAGCTTCTTCTTGGTTACCTGTTCTCTTACATAATTCGGCATATTCTTTACCGTATCGTACGAACATACCAGCGATGAATACAGATTCAGCTTTACCACTTTCAAAGTTTGAACAAGTTTGGAAGGACTCGCCTGGTGTTTTAGAAAAACAGTTAAGGTTTAAGCAATCATTCCAGTCGGCTCTACCGATTAGAGGTAAACCATGTGGTCCAAGGTTTGTGCGTGTGAAGTTAAAAGAACGTCTTAAATGTTCCATTAATGGCTGCGCTTTTGATTCATCATTATCAAATGGTACTGACTCCTCTAAGATACCAAAATCACCAGTCTCCTTAATGTATGCGGATACACCAGCGATTAACCATAATGGATCATCGTTGAAACCACTACCGATATCCATATTACCCTTTTTAGTAAGTGGTTGATATTGGTGATATGCACTACCATCTTCGAATTGAGTGGAAGCGATATCGATGATTCTTTCGCGTGCACGGTCTGGAATTAAGTGTACGAAACCAAGTAAATCTTGACAGGAATCACGGAATCCCATACCACGTCCAGTACCTGACTCGTAGTAAGAAGCAGAACGTGACATGTTGAAGGTAACCATACATTGATATTGATTCCAAGTATTAACCATTCTAGTAAGTTTATCATCGTTTGTTTCTACTGTGTATTTTGATAATAGAGTTGTCCAGTGCTCTTTTAATTCATTAAGTGCTGTTTCAACTTGTTCGTTCGTTTCAAACTTAGCTAACATTTCTTTAGCTGGAGTTTTATTAATTACGCCTGGGGCTTCCCATTTGTTATCTTCATCAATTTCAAGGTAACCTAATACGAAGACATAAGATATCTCTTCACCAGGTTGTAAAGTTACATTAATGTTATGTGAACCAATTGGAGCCCAACCACTTGCTTTTGAATTAGTAGATTTACCTTGTTCTACAACGATTGGACGATTAACACCACGGTATGCACCAAGGAACGAATCGCGGTCGGTATCATAACCATCAATAGCAGTGTTTACAGAATATACTGCGTAGTGATTTCTTCTTTCTCTGTATTCTGTTTTATGGTAGATAGCAGAACCCTCAATTTCAACTTCACCGATACTGAAATTTCTTTGGAAGTTTGTCATATCATCAACAGCGTTCCATAAACAGAACTCTATGTATGAGAATAAAGAGATATCTTTGGCTTTGTTGCTAGTATTCTTAAGCGTTAAGCGGTTGATTTCACAATTGTTGTTTAGTGGAACGAATGCAGTTAATTCAGCAGTCAATTCATTCTTAGTTGATGTGAATACACTGTATCCAAGGCCGTGGCGGCAGCTATAGGAATCAAGTTCTGTCTGAACTGGTTGCCAACCTGGATTCCAAATGGTATCGCCATCTTTAATGTAGTAATAACGACCATTCGTATCAGTTGGTATATTATTATAACGATAACGTGTTAAACGTAATAATTTTGCATCTTTGTAGAAACTATATCCACCACATGTATTAGAAATTAAAGAGAAGAAGTTCTCGCATCCTAAATAGTTGATCCATGGAAGTGGAGTAGTAGGTGAGGTAATAACGTATTCTTGTCTAGCGTCATCAAAATAACCAAATTTCATCTTATTCATTCTCCATTCTTAATAAATAAATTTACAATTAGATATCAAAAAGATACCATATTTACAATCTTGATAGGATAAGTAAGTGTTAGTATAAAAAACCAAAGTCATGTAAACGATTAAGTAACTAATTAAACTTATATCCTTTATAGAATCAGTATATATTACAATTGGAATAAAAGCAATATACAACCCAATCTTTGTAGTAAATCAACAAAAAACTTACTTTTATATATGCGAAATATACAATTGAACAGTCAATTCGATTAGAAAAGCAGACATTCTTAATAAAAAGATTAATAAATTATAGTAAGTGTAAATATGCAATTATACTAGAATAAATTGTAAAATTAAGTAGAAAAATAAAAAATACGAAAAAGCAAAAGGGTGATATATAAGGACTTACTAAAATATAAATATTTTATTGTACATAATGTACAAAAATAGAATAAGAAACTTGTATATATATTGTAATAGTACAAAGAATGTGCTATAGTTAACTACGAAAACGTTTAAGCAAATAAAGATAAGTTGAAGATATTTTTATCAAGATTCTTTAACATTTTTTTGCTTATTTGTAGAAAATGTTGTATAATGTCAAAAGTATAGTCGTTATTTGGGGGAAATATATATGGTATCGATGAAGGATATTGCATTAAAGTGTAAGGTTTCTGTTGCAACAGTCAGTAAAGCCTTAAATGATCACAGTGATATTAGTCAAGAAAAAAAGTTGATAATTAAAGAAACCGCAAAAGAGATGGGATATTTTCCTAATTCAGCAGCGCGTGCTTTGAAGACAAATCGTACCTATAATATAGGTGTGTTATTTGTTGATGACGCTAATAGTGGACTTACACATGAGTATTTTGCAAGGGTATTAGAGGGGTTTAAAGTTGAAGCGGAGAAGAATGGTTATGATATCACATTTATAAATCACCGCATTGGGGTTCGTACGATGTCTTATTATGAGCACTGTATGTATCGTGGTGTCGATGGTGTTGTAATTGCATGTGTGAATTTTAATCATGAAGAAGTAATAGAATTAATTAATAGTGATCTACCCGTTGTCACAATTGATCATATTTTCAATAATAGAATTGCTGTTATTTCGGATAACGTTAAAGGTATGCATGACTTAGTTGAATATGTTTATCAAGCAGGACATAGAAAAATTGCATATATACATGGTGCTGATTCTTCTGTTACAACGGACCGACTTGCAAGTTTTTATCGTACGCTAGAAGAGCTGAATGTAGAAGTGCCGGATGAATATATAAGAGAAGGTGCTTATCATGACTCACAGAAGGCGGAAGAACTTACAAGGGAGTTATTACTGTTAAAAGAACGTCCAACTTGTATCTTCTATCCAGATGATTTTGCTTGCATTGGTGGTATTAATGTAATCAAAGGATTAGGCTACCGGATTCCAGAGGATATTTCAGTGGTTGGTTACGATGGTCTTACTATCTCCGATGTATTAGAACCAAAGTTAACAACATTGAAACAGGATACCTCTCGATTAGGAAGAGAAGCGGCAATACATTTGGTTAACTTAATTGAAAAACCAAGAACTGCATTAATTGAACGTGTTGTTATAGAGGGAAAGATTCAACTTGGTAAATCTGTTAAAGAGATTTAAGTAACTAGATTTAGGATTTACCGAATGTTAGTGGAATTAAAACGATAACGTCTACATAGATAAAGAAGAATCAAAAGTTGCTACATGAGACTGTGAAAGGGTACTTGAGTAGCAACTTTTTTGTGTATAATTCTATGGGATAGGATTATTTTAACAAGAAAAAACGTTTGAGATTTTGCAATTGATTATTTATACAAATATTAAAATTATTTTTATACAAATTAAAGTAAGCTTTCTTGACATTTACATAGGTACATGTTATACTTCACAAGAACGAAATGTGAAAGTTAGGCAAAATGCCTATTGATGGTATTAGGATTGGTTGTTTATTTCGTTGTACGTAATTGTTTTCTTTTATTAGAAAAATTTGAGAAATTATGGATTGATTCTTCAATATAGAAGTTATAAAATAGTTACAGATAAGAAATAATATAAATGCGATGCTTCACTAAATTAAGGTACTCTTAGTCCCGGGTTGTTAGGCTAAGGGTTTTTTTGTGGAAATCTACTTCGACGCTGATTCTTATATCAAGTAAGAACAGAAAGGATTAATTATAGAAATGGAAACAGTTAGATTTGATGAGTTAAATTTATCCGCTCCCTTATTAAAAGGGATTATTGAGATGGGATTTGAGCAGGCAAGCCCAATACAAGCAAAAGCTATACCTGTAGTATTAGAAGGAGGAGACATCATTGGTCAAGCACAGACTGGTACAGGAAAGACAGCTGCTTTCGGTATCCCACTACTTGAATCAGTTGATCCAAAGAGCAAGCACCTTCAAGCTGTAGTTCTTTGCCCTACTAGAGAGTTAGCGATCCAGGTTGCTGAAGAGATTCGTAAATTAGCGAAATTCCTTCACGGAATTAAAGTATTACCAATCTATGGTGGTCAAGATATTACAAAACAGATTCGCTCTCTTAAAGCCGGAACACAAGTTGTTATTGGTACTCCAGGACGTGTTATGGATCATATGAGAAGAAAAACTGTTAAGTTTAATGAAGTAAAGATGATTGTACTTGATGAAGCAGATGAGATGCTTAATATGGGATTCCGCGAGGATATTGAAACGATCCTTAAGGAAATGCCAGAAGAACGCCAAACAGTATTATTCTCAGCTACTATGCCTAAGCCGATTATGGATATCGCTCGTACGTATCAAAAAGATGCGACTATAATCAAGGTTGTTAAGAAAGAATTAACAGTACCAAAGATCGAACAATATTACTATGAATGTAAACCAAAGAACAAAGAGGAAGTTCTATCAAGATTGCTTGATATGTATGACCCTAAATTATCATTAGTATTCTGTAATACGAAGAAAATGGTAGATGAATTAGTTACTACTCTAAAAGGAAGAGGATATTTTGCAGAAGGCCTTCATGGTGATTTGAAACAACAACAAAGAGACCGTGTAATGAATGGATTCCGTAATGGAAAAACAGAAATCTTAGTAGCGACTGATGTTGCTGCTAGAGGTATCGACGTTGATAATGTAGAAGCAGTATTCAACTATGATGTACCACAAGATGATGAATTCTATGTTCACCGTATTGGTAGAACAGGTCGTGCAGGAAGAAAAGGTAGAGCCTTTACTTTCGTTGTAGGAAAAGAAGTTTATAAATTAAAAGATATTCAAAGATATTGTAAAACAAAGATTGTATGTCAACCAATTCCATCAGTTAATGATGTTGCCAATACAAAGGTTGAGAAGATTCTTAATAAAATTGATGAATTAATCAAGTCAGAAGATCTAAGTAAGATGGTAGATTTGATTGAATCTAGAGTGAATGAAGAAGACTACACTTCACTCGATGTAGCTGCAGCTTTCCTTAAGTTAGCGATGGGAGATAATGATCAGAATGATATGATTTCTCCTGAAACAGTTGATTTTGGTGATACTGGTGCTGGAGAAGGAATGGTTCGTCTATTCATCAATATTGGTAAAAAACAAAACGCAAGACCAGGAGATATCCTTGGAGCTATCGCTGGTGAAACTGGAATGCCAGGTAAATTAATTGGTACAATCGATATGTTTGATAAGTATACATTCGTTGAAGTGCCAAAAGAATATGCTGCTGAAGTAGTTCAAGTTATGAAGGATGCTAAGATTAAAGGAAAGAGTATCAACATCGAACCTGCTAATAGAAAGTAGTAGTTTAATAATGATGATTCATAAATAAGTCGACAAAAAAATAATAATATATGTTGAAGGGCTGTCCGTTTTTGAAAAACGGACAGTCTTTTTTGTCATGGGAATTACTGATCTAATAATAGAAATAGTTTAATTAATATATTAAGTGAATTTTGGATTAAAATTAATTAAAGAATGTTAAAAAATTAATTGATTATTATAACAAGTCAAGTTACAATGAGAGTATACTAACAATAACACTAACGAAGATAAGTGATGGAGGAGACTATGGGAATTACATATTTCAAAAACAGTAAGACATTCAAGCTTGATACTAAAAAAACAACGTATATGATAGCTATTGTGGATAAAGAACAGTTTATTGGTCACGTTTATTATGGAAAGAGGATAGAGGACGAGGAGATGTCATATTTGCTCAGAATCTATGAGCCTCCTTATGTTCCAACGGAGAACAACAGGGATCGTTGTTCATTCTATGATACATTTCCAACAGAATATTCTACACATGGAATAGGAGATTATCGAGACTCTGCATTAAAGCTACGTAGTGAAGATGGACATACCGCAGGTAGATTACAGTATGTAAGCCATGATATAAGAAAAGGTAAAGAAGGATTAAAAGGATTGCCAGCAACATTCGGAGATGAATCAAGTTGTATGACTTTGTATATTACCTGTGAAGATGTATTTACAGGCGTACAAGTTGTGTTATCATATAGTGTCTTCGAAGAGGAAGATGTCATTACTAGAAATGTAAGAATTATTAATAATACAGGTAAATCCATCATGATTGAAAAGGCATATTCTTGTTGTCAAGATTTTGATGGTGTTGATTATGACCTAATAACGTTACATGGTTCATGGGCAAGAGAAAGACATGTTCAAAGATCACCGCTTTCTCTCGGTAAACAAGGGGTTAACTCCGTTCGAGGAGAATCTAGTCATCAAGAGCATCCATTCATGGCATTGTGTGCGAGAGAGGCTACAGAAGATTTTGGTGATGTATATGGCTTTAGTTTTGTGTATTCCGGTAACTTTAATGCGCAGGCAGAAGGAACTCAATTTAATTGTACGCGCTTATTAATGGGAATTAATCCAGAAGAGTTTAATTGGTTATTAAAATCCGGTGAACTATTCCAAACTCCAGAGGTCGTAATGACATATTCAAGCGAGGGTATTGGACAGATGACTCGTAACTTTCACAACATTTATAGAAGACATCTAATCCGTAGTAAATACAGAGACCAAAAGCGTCCGATTCTAATTAACAATTGGGAAGCTACTTACTTTGATTTTAATAAAGATAAACTTGTTTCTATCGCAAAACAAGCATCTGAGTTGGGAATTGAGATGTTGGTAATGGATGACGGTTGGTTTGGAAACCGCCTTGATGATAACCGTGCTCTAGGTGATTGGTTTGTGAATGAGGATAAAATCGAAGGTGGTTTGAAGTCATTAGTCGATGAAGTGAATGCTCTTGGTATGAAATTTGGTATTTGGTTTGAGCCTGAGATGATTTCACCAGAATCTAAATTGTATGAGGAGCACCCTGATTGGGCAATCCAGATTGAAGGAAAGCCAATGACATTAAGCAGGAATCAGTATGTTCTTGGTATTGGACGTGAGGAAGTTCGTGAGTATATCTATAGCCGTGTAAAAGACATTCTAACAAGTGCTAATATTGAATATGTAAAATGGGATATGAATCGTCAGTTAACGAATCTAGGAAGTAGGGTATTAGATAGTAAACAGATGGGAGAACTATCTCACCGTTATGTTCTTGGTGTCTATGAGATGATGGAACGCTTGGTTACGGATTTCCCAGACCTATTATTAGAGAATTGTTCTGGTGGTGGAGCAAGATTTGATGCGGGTATGTTATATTATAGTCCGCAAATCTGGTGCTCAGATAATACGGATGCAATTGAGAGATTAGAGATCCAACGTGGTACAGCCATGGTCTATCCTCTTTCTACAATGGGTGCACACGTTAGTGACTGCCCAAATCATGCTACAGGCAGAGTAACACCGTTCAAGACAAGAGGACATGTAGCGTTAGCAGGGACATTTGGATATGAGTTAGATGTAACGAAGATATCGAAAGAAGATAGAGACATGATTCCGGAACAAGTTGCTATGTATCACCAATATGCAAGGTTAATCCAAAGTGGTGATTATTACAGAATAGCCAATGTTGCAGATACCAAATATTATGATTGTTATGAAATAGTTGCAGCGGACAAGAGTGAGGCATTAGTTACGTATGTTAATGTTATGAACCTTGCAAACTCACATAGCAGACGTATCCGCCTAAAAGGTCTTCAAGAGGATGCGCTATATGCATGGGAAGGAACGGAGCTAGTAATGACAGGCGCTGCATATATGAACGCAGGTATCTTAATTCAGCAAATGTGGGGAGATTATCAGTCAACACTTATCCACCTTGTACGTCAATAGAGACTAACCGTTAATCATAGTATACTATATTGCAATTCGAAGAGAAGTTTATTACAATTATATAATGATAATAAATGATTACTAATATGAATGGAATATAGTATAGTTTGGAGTAAAGTGCATGGTAGATAAGGAACGGTTTGATATAGTTTGCGATATGGTGGTCAATTCTGTCGCAACAAGAGATGGAATAGGAACATTAAGTGAGAAAACATTACATTCCGTATTAAAGAATTATTATGAACCAGATTGCAGTAAACAGGAGATTAAGATAGGTGCCAAAGTTGCTGATATCATGAATGAATCTGGTATCATTGAGATACAGACACGGCAATTCAACAAACTTAGGGGGAAGTTAGGTGCTTTTTTACCAAAACATAAAGTTACTATTGTATATCCAGTTGCCTCCTGTAAATGGCTATGCTGGATTGATGAAACAACAGGAGAAATAACTCCTAGAAGAAAATCTCCCAAGAGAGGAAAACCTCAACAGATTTTTGTGGAATTATATAAGATTAAAGAATATTTGAATAATCCCAATCTTAATTTAAGAATTGTAATGGTAGAAGTAGAAGAATATCGTTTTCTTAACGGCTGGAGTAAGGACCGAAAGAAAGGATCTAGTTGCAGTGATCGAATTCCCATTGGATTAGAGGAAGAGATTAATATTGAATCAGCAGCAGATTATGGTAAGATGATTCCTGAGGAATTACCAGAGCAATTCACTACGAAGGATTATTCGAAGATAGCAAAGGTATCTGTCACACTAGCACAGGTGTCTTTGAATGTGATGTGTAGTGTTGGAGCAATTATTCTTGTTGGAAAACAAGGTAGGCTGAAACTATACGAACGTAATTATAATAAGGGGTTATAATTCGTATTGATAATAAATACAAGAAAGTTAATAAATAGAAATATTAATAAAATAAACTATAATAATTGTATTAATTGTTTATTGATAAAAAAGAAGAAGCTGTCAAACGACGGCTTCTTCTTTTTTATTAACTTGCATTGCAGTTATTTTTATTTGATTACATTGAATACATCTTTAAGCGCAGGATATAGCATAGTAAATTTCTTGTATTGTTGGTCATACGCCGATACTAGCTCAGAATTTGGTTCTACAGAATCAACTACTTGAATTAATGAACTTGTTGCTTCTTCAACGGTAGCATATTCTTTACAACCTACACAAGCTAGGATAGCAGCACCAAAGGCTGGACCTTCTTCGCTATTGATTGTATCAACAGTAACGTTCATTACATTAGCAATAATCTTCTTCCATAATGGACTCTTTGCACCACCACCATTAATACGAGTGCGTTCAATTGTTACACCAAGAGAGCGTGCGATCTCAAGACAATCTCTTAAGGAATAAGCAACACCTTCTAGAACAGCTTGCGTCATATCTGCACGCGTTGTATTCATTGTCATACCGATAAAGGTACCTCTAGCATCTGGATTGTTATGTGGTGTACGTTCACCCATTAAGTAAGGTAAGAAAAATACGTTGTTTTTACCGAGTTCGTTAATTTCTTTTTGTTCTGTTGCATAATCTTTTGTTCCGATGATTTCGTCCATCCACCACTTGTTTGAAGCAGCAGCACTTAGTGTTACACCCATAAGATGATATTTTCTATCTGCATGAGCGAATGAATGTAATGCGTTGTTATCATCTACGGCAAAGTTTTTACTTGCGATGAATACCACACCAGAAGTACCAAGAGAGATATTACACATACCATCACCAACTGTACCAGTACCAACGGCAGCAACAGCTTGATCACCGCCACCAATAATAACCTTAACAGTTGAAGGGAAATTTAATTCTGTGGCAACAGACTCTTTAACAGTTCCAATAACATCTGAACTTTCGTGAATCTCAGCTAATTGTTTCTCAGTAAGGCCAAGAATTGTAATCATATCCTTCGACCAACATTTATTCTTAACATCAAGTAGTAGCATACCAGAAGCATCTGATACATCTGTACAGTGGTTTCCAGTTAGACGGTAAGCTAAGTAGTCTTTTGGTAACATGATTTTTTGAATACGAGCGAAGTTCTCTGGCTCATTATTCTTAACCCATAGTAGCTTAGGAGCAGTAAAGCCAGTAAGTGCTATGTTCGCTGTGTACTGGGATAATTTCTCGCGTCCAATTTCGTTATTAAGGTAATCACATTCTTTTTGTGTACGACCATCATTCCATAAGATAGCTGGGCGTATAACGTGGTCATCTTTATCAAGAATAACAAGTCCGTGCATCTGGCCACTAAAGCTTAATCCATTAATCAATGTAGTATCACATTCGGCGGTTAGCTCTTTCAAACCAGCAATTGTTGCATTGTACCAATCTTCTGGATTTTGCTCTGACCAACCTGTTTGTGGGAAGAAGATTGGATATTCTTTTGAAACGATTTTCTTAATATCCCCTGTTGCATCCATAAGAAGAAGTTTAACCGCAGATGTACCTAAATCAATACCAATATATAACATGTAAATACCTCGTCCTTTCTATGTACTGGTGCTACGCAGTATTTGTTTAATCATTAAACTATATATTTAACATACTATAAATTTGACGGTTTGTCAATGAATACAAGATGATGATTTATACATATTGCATAGCTACTTGGTTGCCTACCTTTGAAAATGACACCCTAACCAGTATATGATTAAATCGAGTCTATATCTGGATAAGAAAGCAAAAAAGATTACCATAGAAGTGTAGGGACTACATTACTGTAGCAATTGGGGAAACACTTCATATGATAATCTTTTCTAATATATAAGCTAAGGGGGGGAGGAGTTATATATTATTCTATATTTATAGTAAATTATTTACCAAAATATCTTTCTAATAAACCTTGGAATGCTTTACCATGTCTAGCTTCGTCTCTAGCCATTTCATGAACTGTGTCATGGATTGCATCAAGGTTAGCAGCTTTAGCACGTTTAGCAAGATCGAATTTACCAGCAGTAGCACCGTTTTCAGCAGCTACTCTTAATTCAAGATTTTTCTTAGTGCTATCTGTTACTACTTCACCTAATAATTCAGCAAATCTTGAAGCATGGTCTGCTTCTTCATAAGCAGCTTTTTCATAGTATAAACCGATTTCTGGATAGCCTTCTCTGTGAGCAACACGTGCCATAGCAAGGTACATACCAACTTCTGTACATTCACCAGTGAAATTATCTCTTAAGTCCTTAATAATATCTTCGCTAACGCCTTGAGCAACACCAACAACGTGTTCAGCAGCCCAAGTCATTTCACCTACTTGTTCTGTGAATTTATCAGCGCCTGCGCCACAGATTGGACATTTATCTGGAGCTGAATCTCCTTCGTGAACATAACCACATATTTGACATACAAATTTTTTCATACTAATTTTCTCCTTTTCATGCTTTGCTTTATGTTCTAGAGAGTTATTAAACTTTCTAGTTTAAAATAAAAATAGTAATCATTACTGATATTGTTATGATACATTAGTTGAGAAACTTTGTCAAGTATATTTTCAATTATTTTTATTCTTTATATTAAATTGATATGTTTATAATTATTGCAAAGAGTTTCGAAGTTATTAACTCTAATTTCGCACTTATAAAACTTCACTTAGAGTATTTGAAGCTAATCAAAAGCGGGTTTTTCGTTGAATATAGAAGTTAGCTACGCCAAGGAATCTTCAAGTGCGAAGTTTGAGTTACTAATAAATATGTGATAGAGAAAGGTGTAAGGGGGGAGTGGTATAGATAAAACGGCTATAAAAAACCATATATAATAAAAATTATCATATATATGGTTTTTTATAGCCGCTTTATACTAATTTGGGAATTAAGGATAATTCTCTGCTTTTAAGCAATTTTCACATGTCCCGTAAAAGTAAACAGTATGACCATTAATCTTTCCTGGGAATGAAGCATTTGCAATTGCATTGATGTGTTCAATAGAGTCCATTTGAAGATCAATAATTTCGCCACACTGGCTACAGATAAGGTGATAATGTTGACCAATGTTTGCATCAAAACGATCACTTCCGTCGCCACAGGAAATCTTGATGATTTCACCGTGTTCAGCTAAGAGACTAAGATTACGATAAACAGTACCTAAACTGATATTGGGATATAATTTCTTTATATTCATATAAACTGTATCGGCAGTGGGGTGGCAGGTAGTACTTGCAAGATACTCTTTAATGGCTTCTCGCTGTCTACTATATTTTAGATTAGTCATAGTAACCTCCTTATCAAGATAATAGTAATCATTATTAATTATATGTTGATAAATAGAAATTGTCAAGGTATAACGGCAAGATAATATAGTAAGCAGGAATGTGAAAACCAATACTTCATAATTTGACATAATATACAAAAAATATCTAATAATAAAGCGGATAGTGAAACAAGTCACTAATGTGTTTACATTGATTGGAATATTTGCTATAATATATCTATTAAACATCATTGATAAAAGTTTAACAAATGGTGCATAATAGACAAAAGAGAGGTGGAAGTAGAATAAGCAAATGTACATAAAATTGATATCTAAAGTCATATAGTAATATCTATAATATTCTCAATTAATGGACTAGTTATTGTGACTCATCGTTTCCGAAAGAAAAGTAGTTAGACTGATTGTACTATTATTAGGAGGTGTAGGCAACATGGCAATAGATAGTTTGTCAAAAGAGAAGTTCGAAGAATTGGGCGCATACATAGATTCGCTTCCTTCTAAAAAAGGAGAATTAATACGTGTTCTTCATCGTGCACAAGGTATATTCGGGTATCTCCCAAAAGAGGTACAGTTCTTTGTAGCGAGAAAGATGGATGTCCCAACATCTAAAGTTTACGGAGTGGTAACATTCTATTCTTATTTTTCTATGATTCCAAAAGGTGAATATAACATATCTGTTTGTCTTGGTACTGCTTGTTATGTTAGAGGAGCAGAGCCTGTATTAGATGAATTTAAAAAGCAGTTAGGTATATCCTGTAATGAGACCACTGCAGATGGTAAATTCTCGTTAAATGCGCTTCGTTGCGTGGGAGCTTGTGGATTAGCTCCAGTTGTTATGGTTGGAGACGAGGTTTATGGTAGGGTAACGAAGGATATGGTGAAAGACATACTGGCATCTTGCCTTAGTCATAATTAGCCAAACTGTAATACCTATTTTCTCATCTACGGACTCGGCATCACTCTATGTAAACACTGTTACATGTCGCTTAGCTTCCTTGTAGAATGAAAATATCCAATACAGTTTAGCCTAAGATGAATAGGCAAGACACCTGCTGAATATTAAGTTAAGTATATTCGGCAATTTTTCGCGCGTAATAAAACGAAAAAGACTAACAATCAAGGAGTTAGCGGGTTGTGCTTCGCACAAGGTCGCCAGACTTTGAAAGGAGTAAGTGTATTCATATGGCAAAGATTAATTCGATTGAAGAACTTTGTAATGTTAAAGCCAAAGCATTAGAAGCGCAGAAGAATCAAAAAATAGCAATTCTAGTTTGTGGGGGAACTGGTTGTAAATCTGCTAATTCTGATTTAATTGTTAAAAATCTAGAGGAGGAACTAGCTTCGGAAAACCTTACGGATCGTGTTTCTGTTCTTATGACGGGATGTTTTGGTTTCTGTGAAAAAGGACCAATTGTGAAGATTCTTCCGGACAATACCTTCTATACAGAGGTAAAACCTGAAGATGCCAAAGAAATTATTCAAAGTCACATTGTGAATGGTGAGAAGGTAGAGAGACTTTTATATAAGGATCAAAATACTGGTGAATCCATTCCTGATTCAAAACATATGAACTTTTACAAGAAGCAGATGCGTATCGCATTAAGGAACTGTGGTTATATAGACCCAGCAGTAATAGAGCAGTACATAAGGGAAGATGGCTATCAAGCACTTGCAAGATGCCTAACAACTATGGAAGCAAAAGACATCATTCAGATTATGAAGGATTCAGGACTTCGTGGTAGAGGAGGAGCCGGTTTCCCTACAGGACTTAAGTGGGAGATAGCAAGCCGATATGATGCGGATGTAAAGTATGTTGTATGTAATGCAGATGAGGGGGATCCAGGAGCATTCATGGATCGTTCTATTTTAGAAGGGGATCCACATAGTGTTGTTGAAGCTATGGCGATTTGTGGATACGCAATTAATGCAACGAAAGGTCGTGTGTATATTCGTGCAGAATATCCACTTGCAATTACAAGACTTGAAAACGCAATCAAATCAGCTAGAGAATATGGATTATTAGGAGACAACATTCTTGGAACAGATTTCTGCTTTGATATTGAGATTACATTTGGTGCAGGAGCCTTCGTGTGTGGTGAGGAAACCGCCTTGTTACATTCTATGGAAGGAAGTCGTGGAGAACCTACAACAAAACCACCATTCCCAGCAGAGAGTGGTTTCTTTGGAAAACCAACGAATGTGAATAATGTCGAAACCTATGCTAATGTTGCCCAGATTATATTGAAGGGAGCAGATTGGTATCGTTCTATTGGTACGGAAAAATCTGCAGGTACGAAGGTGTTTGCCTTAGCAGGTAAGATTAATAATGTAGGATTAATTGAAGTTCCTATGGGGATTACGCTTCGTGAAGTTATCTTTGACATAGGTGGAGGAATTAAGGACGGGAAGAAATTCAAGGCAGTTCAAACCGGTGGCCCTTCTGGTGGTTGTTTAACGGAGAAAGATTTAGATACTCCAATTGATTTTGACAACTTAATAGCAAAAGGCTCAATGATGGGATCTGGCGGTATGATTGTTATGGACGAAGAAAGTTGTATGCCAGCGGTAGCTAAGTTTTACCTAGAGTTTACTAAGGAAGAATCTTGTGGAAAGTGTACACCATGCCGTGTTGGTACCACAAGATTATTAGAATTACTGACTTTAATCTGTGAAGGAAAGGGTGAGATGAAACATTTCGATGAACTCAGAAACCTTAGCCAGGTTATAAAGGATACTGCATTGTGTGGTTTAGGACAGACGGCTCCAAATCCAGTATTATCAACACTTGATGCATTCTATGATGAGTATGTAGCCCATGTTGTTGATAAGAAATGTCCAGCAGGAGTATGTCGTAAGCTACTATCTTATAAGATTGATGTGAATAAGTGTAAGGGTTGTACGTTATGTGCTAGAACATGTCCTAACAATGCAATTGAAGGCAAAGTTAAGGAAACACATATTATTAAAGATGAATTATGTATCAAGTGTGGAGCTTGTATGGAAAAATGTAAATTCGGTGCAATATCAAAAGGCTGATGAGGGAAGGAGTGATTCTTTTGGCAGACATGAAATCAATAAATGTAGTAATAGATAGGAAACAGGTAAGTGTTGCCCCTGGTAGTACAATACTAGATGCAGCGCAAAGTATTGGTATAGACATACCAACACTTTGTTATATGAGATTACATAACACGGAGTATAAGTGCCAACCAGCTTCTTGTCGTATATGTGTAGTAGAAGTTGAGGGAAGAAGAAATCTATGTCCTGCATGTGCAACACCAGTTATGGAGGGTATGGTTATTAAGACAAGTAGTATGCGTGTTCTTAGCGCACGTAGGATGATTGTTGAATTAATGATATCGGATCATCCCAATGATTGTTTAACTTGTACCAGATCTGGAGCATGTGAACTTCAGGATTTAGCAAGAAAAACAGGTGTTGTGGATATTCATTTATCAGGAAAATCGCAGTCTGAATATGAAATAAGAGAGAATAAAGCCATTGTACGTGATATGTCCAAGTGTATTATGTGCCGTCGTTGTGAGCAGATGTGTTCGGATATTCAATCCGTTCATGCCTTATCAGGCGTAGATCGTGGGTTTGAATCGGTCGTTGGAACTGCATTTGATGAATCCTTAGATAATACCATGTGTGTGGGGTGTGGGCAATGTGTAGCTGTCTGTCCAGTTGGAGCACTTATGGAAAAAGACGATACGGACCAGGTAATAAAAGCACTTGCTGATCCGAATATGACAGTTGTGTTCCAAACAGCTCCCGCTACAAGAGTAGCAATCGGGGAAGAGTTCGGTTTGGAGCCAGGTACGGATGTAACAGGTAAGTTAGTTACTTCGCTTAAGGATTTGGGTGCAGATTATGTATTTGATACGGATTTTGCAGCAGATCTTACCATTATGGAAGAAGGAACAGAGTTAATCGATAGATTAAACAAGTTCTTGAATGGTGAGAAGACAGCATTACCACTATTAACTTCTTGTTGCCCTGGGTGGGTGAATTTTTATGAGTCTAATTATCCAGATATGTTAGATTTACCATCTACTGCTAAATCACCTCAAGGTATGTTTGGTGCGGTTGCAAAGAATTACTTTGCAGAGAAATTAAACATTGATCGTAAGAAGATGTTTGTCGTATCGGTAATGCCATGTACTGCCAAAAAAATTGAGGCAGACAGAGAAGAATTAAAAGAAGACGGTAATCCAGATGTGGATGTAGTTCTTACAACAAGAGAAGTAGCGCGTCTTATTAAGTTAGCCAATATAGATTTTGTAAATCTTCCAGATGGTGATTACGATAGCCCATTGGGGGAATCAACAGGTGCAGCGGTTATCTTTGGTGTAACTGGAGGGGTATTAGAGGCGGCTTTGCGTACGGTTTATGAAGTCCTAGAGAAGAAGACTTTACCAAGGGTTGAATTCGAAGCAGTTAGAGGATTCGATGGTTTGAAAGTAGCTACGGTTACGATTGCAGGGCAGGATATTAATGTTGCGGTCGCGCATGGTCTATCCAATGCAAGAAAAGTTATGGAAGAGATTAAGAATGGTAATCCAAGGAATCTACATGCAGTTGAAGTTATGGCATGTCCAGGAGGTTGTATCGGCGGTGGTGGTCAACCATATCATTATGGTGACGGAGATATATTGAAGGCACGTACGAATGCAACTTACCAGATTGATGAGGCGAAGGTAATTAGAAAATCTCATGAGAATCCTGCAATTAAAGCACTTTATGAAGAGTATTATGAAGAACCAGGTAGTGAGATCGCACATCATCAATTGCACACACGCTATACATATCGTGAAAGATATTAGTGTAGGCTATTGTTGTTAACTTGGGAGGTAGGAATATGATTGTTACAGTTTGTATAGGTAGTTCCTGTCATCTAAAAGGTTCACGGGAAATTATAGAAAAGTTACAACATTTACTACACGAAAATAAATTAGAAAAGGAAGTTGAACTTCGTGGTTCATTCTGTATGGGTGAATGCATGAATGGAGTATGTGTAAAGATCGAGGAAGAATTGTTTTCCCTTAGCCCAGCGGTAGTGGAAGAATTCTTCTTGGAACAAATTCTTAAAAGACTGACATAAGGAAGGGTGGAGCTATGAACGTAATTGGTTTTAAAGAGGCAAAATGTAAGAATTGCTACAAATGTGTTAGAACTTGTGAAGTAAAGGCAATACAAGTTAAAAAAGAACAAGCACAGATTATAAATGACATGTGTATTCTATGTGGGCACTGTCTAGAAGCATGTCCACAAAATGCAAAAACATTCATTAGTGATCTAGAGAAAGTAAAGGATTACATTGCAAGCGGTTATAAAACAGTTATATCCATAGCTCCTTCTTATGCAGGTATTATGAAGTTCAATAACTCAGGACAGATTGTTACGGCACTCAAGAAATTAGGTTTCTATCAAGTGCGTGAGACCGCTGAGGGAGCAGTCTATGTTACGAATGAATATGAAAGATTAATTAAAGAAGGAAAGATGCGTAATATTATTACGACAAGTTGCCCAAGTGCAAATGATTTAATTGAAATCTATTATCCAAGTTTAGTAGATGAGATGGCACCTGTTGTATCGCCAATGATAGCGCATGGAAAAATGATTCGAGAGGTTTTAAAAGAAGAAGTTAAGATTGTATTCCTTGGTCCATGTATGGCAAAGAAACGAGAAGCCCAAGGGGATGAAAGGACAAGGGGATACATAGATGCAGTAATTAATTTTGAGGAAATAGAGAAGTGGTTAGCTAAGGAAAAGATTCACATTACGGATTTAGAACCAATGGAGTTTGATAATAGTAATCCGGCGGTGAATCGTCTGTATCCCATTAGTAGTGGAGTAATTAGTTCGGTTGTAGCAATGGAAGAGGATGCAGAAGTAAGGAAATATCGTAAACTCTATGTACATGGCATTAAGAATTGTATGGAATTGTTTGCGAGTATGGAATGTGGAGAAGTAGAAGGTTGTTTTATTGAAGCTAATATATGTAATGGTGGCTGTATTAAGGGACCAGCAGTGAGCAGGAAAGAGATCTCGCGGTTTAAGGTGAAGTTAGATATGGAGGAATCCATTAGAAAGGAAGCTCCAAATCAAAGCGAATTCCATAATTTAAATAAAGGGTCTTTGGCTAAAACTTTCAAAAACCGAGCACCAGAAGAATCGATGCCATCAGAAGATGAATTAAGGAAGATCTTAAAGAAAACTGGAAAAGTGAAGAAGGATCAAGAACTTAATTGTGGTGCTTGTGGTTATCCAACGTGCAGGGATAAAGCAATTGCCGTATATCAAGGGAAAGCAGAACTAACGATGTGTATACCATATATGCATGAGAAAGCACAGTCTATGGCTAACATAGTGCTAGATACTACACCGAATATAATTATTGTTGTAGATGCTGATATGAAGATTGTTGAGTTTTCAGGGGCTGCTACAAGGTACTTTCGTGTAACAAGAACAGAAGCACTTAATAAGTATCTCTATGAGTTCATTGACCATACGGATTTTGAAGAGGTAATGTCGACTCATAATAACATCTATGGTAAGAAGGTAGATTATCCAGATCGTAAGTTAGCTACGTTGCAGAATATTGTATATATAGAGGAACAGAACAATGTTTTAGGGATTTTCCAAGATATCACTAGGGTGGAAGAGAAAAAACAACAAGCATATAAGGTGAAAGTAGAGACAATTGAGATGGCGCAAAGAGTAATTGATAAGCAGATGTTAGTAGCACAACAAATTGCTGGATTATTAGGTGAGACCACAGCAGAGACGAAAGTGACGCTAACGAAATTAAGAGATACCATATTGAATGACGGAGAAGAGTAAGTCGATGAAACCATTGGCTTTGCAGCAGGGGGGAAGAACGATATGAGTATTAGCATAGATGTATCCTATAAGAGCTTAAACAAGCATCATGAGGAATTGTGTGGAGATAAAGTTGAGATTTTAAAGACTGAAAACTCTAACATAATTATTCTAGCAGATGGTATGGGAAGTGGTGTAAAGGCAAATATTCTTGCCACATTAACATCTAAGATATTAGGAACTATGTTTTTGAATGGTGCAAAAATTGATGAGTGTGTAGAGACAATTGTTAAAACATTACCGGTATGTCAAGTCAGGCAAGTGGCATATTCTACTTTTAGCATTTTGCAGATTTTTCAAGACGGGAAAGCGTATCTTGTTGAATTTGATAATCCGAGTTGTGTGTTTGTAAGGGATGAGAAGTTGATTCGCCTACCGTTTACAGAACGAATTATTGCAGATAAAAAGATTCGTGAATGTAGGTTTGAGGTTAAGCTAAATGATTGCTTGGTGCTTATGAGTGACGGAGTGATTCATGCAGGTGTTGGTCAGGTGTTAAACTTTGGCTGGACTTGGGACCATATGGCGGAGTATACCCTTGAATCAACGAAGAAGACATTATCAGCATCAAGGTTAGCCTCCATTCTTAGTAGGGCATGTGATGATTTGTATATGCAAACACCAGGTGATGATACAACCATAGCAGTAGCTAGAATTATTGATAAAAAGGTTGTTCATATCTTCACAGGACCGCCAAGGAGGAAAGAGGATGACGAGACCTTAATGCAAGATTTCATGAGTGGAGAAGCACAAAGAATCGTTTGTGGTGGCACAAGCGCCAATATTGTATCGCGTGTTTTGAATAGAGAGATTATGACTTCTTTAAATTATATTGATCCAGATATACCACCAACAGCTCATATTGATGGATTTCGATTGGTGACAGAAGGGGTATTAACCTTGAACCGGGCAGTATCTCTTTTGAAGAAGTATGTGGAAGAGAGTATTGACGAGAATTTCTTTATAGAATTAGATAAGGAGAATGGTGGTTCAAAGTTGGCTAAGGTCTTAATTGAGGAATGTACATCACTCAAGATGTATGTAGGAAAAGCCATCAATGTAGCTCATCAGAATCCTAATCTACCTTTTGATCTCAGTATTCGAATGCACCTAATTGAGCAACTGAAGGAATATATGAAGAAGATGGGAAAGGAAGTCTCTGTTAGGTATTACTAATGGTATGTATAAGGAGGGGCCAATCAAAGGTATGAAGAGCGGTGGCTATACCGCTATTAGAAATATTCAAAAAGGAAGTATTCTCGTTATACTAAAAAACTAAAGTTGGGAGCTTAATCTTCCAACTTTAGTTTTTTTATTATAGCTTCTATCTCATTAGCACTTGCGAAAATATATTCATCTTCTAAATAAGGAATAAATAACATACACGCATTCCTATAGATCATACCTTTATACATATTTAATTTTTCATTTGTTCCATTACCATAGCTATGTTTTTCAGGACTTTCTGGCATATCATAATTATCTAACATTTCGGCTAAAAGTAAAGGTTTTATAGTATCAAAACTAGTATCAATTTCTTTAATGAACTGATCATAGCGCGCTATATCTTCATCATATGTACATTTTTCTTGGATGATTTTTGTTATGTCAGTATATACATTTTCCCAAATTAATAGATAGTCCTCTTGATAATCTCTTACTTCAATTTCACATAGATTTGGTTTGTTAAAGATTTTAATAAAATATTCATCAATAGGATTATTCATAAAATAGTAGTTTGAATAATTACTAGTGATTTCTTCTTTAACCATAATACTATTACTTTTACGATCATCCTTTTTTTCCTTTAAGATATAAAAACATAAGAAAAAAATTATAACAGATAAAGTTAATATAATGAATATAAGTATTTTAAAAAGACTCTTTTTCATAAAATGATTATCTCCCTAGTCTTCGCATTAACTTTTTTTCTTGAATTTGCTTAGTGTATATGTGAACCTTTATAAATGATTTGACGCATCAATTTACAAGCATGTAAGTTAATGATTGACTTCATGCAATGTCTCACGGGGTAACACACTTATGTGCGCTGTGGCAGGAGTGCGGATACATACCCAAAGAGAAGGAGAATTACAAACGAAAATTGTAATTCTCCTTCTACATACTCATATAACTAGAAAGTTCGTATTACTAGTTTCTATTGTTATAAGTGATATATGTGTTATAAGTGATATGCGTGATAAAAGTGAAATATAAGTTTCTCTTATAATTCGCAGTTATTAACTGTTCTTGGGAATGGGATTACGTCACGGATGTTTGTCATACCTGTTAAGTACATTACACATCTTTCAAATCCAAGACCAAATCCAGCATGTCTAGTGGAACCGTATTTCCTGAGGTCTAAGTAGAAGTCGTAATCTTCTTCTTTTAATCCTAATTCATTCATACGAGCAACTAATTTTTCATAGTTATCTTCTCTTTGGCTACCACCGATGATTTCGCCGATACCAGGTACAAGTAAGTCCATGGCAGCGACTGTTTTATTATCATCATTAAGTTTCATATAGAAAGCCTTGATTTCTTTAGGATAATCTGTTACGAATACTGGTTTTTTGAATACTTGTTCAGTAAGGAATCTTTCATGTTCTGTTTGTAAATCACAGCCCCATGATACTTTGTAATCAAAGTTATCGTTGTTCTTTTCAAGAATTTCGATAGCTTCTGTATAAGTAACATGTCCAAAATCAGAAGATGCTACATGTTGTAAACGTTCGATTAATCCTTTATCAATAAATGAATTGAAGAAGCTCATTTCTTCTGGTGCATGTTCAAGTACATATTTGATTACGTATTTGATCATGTTCTCAGCAAGAATCATATCATCTTTTAGGTCAGCGAATGCGATTTCTGGTTCAATCATCCAAAACTCAGCTGCATGTCTTGTAGTATTAGAATTCTCTGCACGGAAAGTTGGTCCGAATGTATAGATGTTACGGAATGCCATCGCATAAGTTTCACCATTTAACTGACCACTTACGGTTAGGTTTGTTTCTTTACCAAAGAAATCTTGAGAGTAGTCAACACTGCCATCTTCAGTTTTAGGTACTTCATTCATATCTAGAGTAGTAACTCTAAACATCTCACCTGCACCTTCACAGTCACTGCCTGTGATTAGTGGAGTGTGAACATATACGAAATCTCTTTCTTGGAAGAATTGATGAATAGCGTATGCGATAAGAGAACGTACACGAAATACAGCTTGGAAGGTATTCGTTCTTGGTCTTAAGTGAGAGATTGTTCTTAAGTATTCCATTGAGTGTCTCTTCTTTTGAAGTGGATATTCAGGAGCGGAAGCACCTTCGATCTCGATTTCTTCTGCTTGAATTTCGAAAGGTTGTTTTGCTTGAGGTGTTGCTACAAGTTGTCCTTTGATAACGATAGCAGCGCCAACATTTAGTTTAGAAATATCAGCAAAGTTGCTTAATTTGTCACTGTACACGATCTGTAATGTTTCGAAGAATGTTCCATCATTAACAACGATAAATCCGAATGTTTTGGAATCACGAATACTTCTTACCCATCCACCTACTTCAACTGTTTGGCCGATGAATTTATCTTTTTCTTTGTATAACTCTCTAATTGTAACTAGATTCATCTTAGATTAACTCCTTTAACATAATAATATTAAGTATTTTTGACAGTTTTGCCACAAAATCTTCATTATCTTTTTTTTATTATAACATAATTAATTGGTAATACAAGTATTACTATTCAGCCTTTGGCTTCATAGCAACAAATTATGTACAGTATGTCCCGGGTTTTCTGTGACTTTTTTCGCTCACTTACAAAAAAACTTGCTTTGACTGGCTGAACTGTAAAGTACAAGTCTAACTAGGGAAAACCTTGTCTATACAATCATTAATAGAGTGTGCTATACTACTAGGATATAAAGTCGATTGCGAAACTCTTCTACATGCCTAAAACACATTGTTATGTCTTTAGACATTACAAGGAGTTTCGTAATTGCCTAATTAAGATATAACAATTAGGAAGGAGTAAGATTTTAGCTATGAAAGTCTTATTAGCAGCAATTAATGCAAAATATATTCATTCTAACTTAGCAGTTTATTGTTTGAAGTCGTATGCGAAGAAATACGAAGATCATATTGAACTAGCTGAATTTACGATAAATCATTATACAGATTATATTATTCAGGAGATTTATAAGAAAAAGCCAGATGTCTTAGCGTTATCCTGTTATATCTGGAATATAGAGATGGTAGAGGAGGTTGCAGAAGAATTGCATAAACTTTTACCAAATATGAAGATATGGCTAGGTGGACCAGAAGTTTCCTATGATGCGAAAGAAAGAATGGGGCGTATTCCTTATCTTACAGGGATTATGATTGGAGAAGGAGAAGAAACCTTCTTGCAATTGATGGAACATTATGTAGATGGAAAAGGGAAATTAGAAGATATAAAAGGACTTGCTTTTCGTGAAAGCTTATACGAAGACGAAACGGTTAAGGTAACCCTACCGAGAGAACAATTAGATTTAAGTACAGTTCCATTTCCTTATGAGAATATAGATGATTTTAAGAATAAGATTATCTATTATGAGTCAAGCCGTGGGTGCCCATACTCATGTAGTTATTGTTTATCTTCTATTGATAAGAGAGTCCGTTTACGTAATATTGATTTGGTATTACGTGAACTAAAAGTGTTTTTGGATAATAAGGTACCACAAGTAAAATTTGTAGATCGAACTTTTAATTGTAATCGCGCACATTCATTAGCAATCTGGAGATTTATTCATGAGAATGATAATGGAATAACGAATTTCCATTTTGAAATCTCGGCGGATATATTAACGGAAGAAGAACTAGAAGTCTTATCAAAGATGAGACAAGGTTTGGTGCAATTAGAGATTGGAGTACAATCAACCAATGAAGAGACGATTCAAGCAATTGATCGTAAAATGAACTTGGATAAATTAAGAAAAGCAGTTGACCGTGTGAATAGTGGTTTGAATATTCATCAACATCTAGATTTAATCGCGGGTCTTCCATATGAAGATTATGAGTCCTTCCGTAATTCTTTTAATGAAGTATATTCGATGAGGCCAAATCAACTACAGCTAGGGTTTTTGAAAGTGCTAAAGGGTTCTGCAATGCACACGTTTAGTAGACAAGGTTGTATCACGTATAAGAGCCATGCACCATATGAGGTATTATTTACAGATTGGCTGTCTTATGACGAAGTGTTACAATTAAAACAGGTAGAAGACATGGTTGAAGTTTATCATAATAGTGGGCAATTTACGTACAGTATTCAGTATTTGGAACATTTCTTTGAAACACCTTTTGACTTCTATCAAGAAATTGGTCAATATTATGAAGAACAGAAACTAAATAGTATGAGTCATACGAGAATGAGCCGTTATGAAATATTACTTCGATTTATGGGTGAGCGTACTCGGGGTAAGGCAACAAGTGAGAAGGCTGCGTATACATTTGATATGAAAGTACTAGAAGCAATCCTCTTATACGATCTATATCTAAGAGAGAATCTTAAGAGTAAACCAGATTTCTTATCAACAAATGAAGTAGAACGTGAGATCTATCACCATTTCTTTGTGGAAGAAGAGTCTGTTAAATCATATCTTAAGGGGTATGAGGAGTATACTGGTAAGCAAATTAGTAGATTGACTCATATGGAGAAGTTCGCATATGATATTATTGAATCAGCAAGTACGGGACAAGCCATAGTAAAAGAAGAATATATCCTATTCGACTATAAGAATAGAAATCCACTTGATCATGCAGCTTGTACCCACATATTTGAGAAGAGGAATGAAACGAAGCTATATTATATAGGAAACAAGGAAAAGGCGTTGTTGTAAGGATTAGAAAGATAGGGAATGTTTATGGCAAAGAGAAGAATAACTAAGGCGGAGAAGGAAAGAATTAGGCAGATTCTTGATAGACTTGATATGACGTATTCGAGAGAATATAAGTGCTATCTGAATCATGAGAATGCATGGCAATTATTAATTGCTACAATGCTCAGTGCACAATGTACAGATGAAAGAGTTAATATTGTCACAAAGGATTTATTCAAGAAGTATCAGTCGTTAGAAGATTTTGCAAAAGCAGACTTGAAGGAACTAGAAAAGGATATCCATTCTACCGGCTTTTATCGTAATAAAGCAAAGAATATAATAGCATGTGCGAATAAGATTATCTTAGAGTATGGCGGAGAAGTTCCAAGAACAGTAGAAGAATTAACCTCCCTTGCAGGGGTAGGAAGAAAAACAGCTAATGTCATACGTGGAAATATATATAATGAGCCTAGTATTGTTGTAGATACCCATGTAAAACGAATTTCTAAGAAATTAGGTCTTACGAATGAAGAAGATCCAGAGAAGATTGAATTTGACCTTATGGAGGTTCTTCCTAAGGACCACTGGATTTTATATAATATACAAATCATCACACATGGGCGTGGTATCTGTACAGCAAGAAATCCACAATGTAGTGAATGTTTCCTTCAAGATTTATGTAAGGCTGGTGGAGCCACAACTGCGAAACGTCAAACTAAGACAAAGGCAAAAACAAAGTAACAGGATGCAATTGCGAAATTCTACTTTGTGCATAAAACACTTTGGTGTCCATTAAGTACTATAAAGAGTTTCGTAATTGTTTATGAATGCAGTGCAGAGGAGGAAAGTATGTGTAGAGATTACGTAGCACTTGATATAGAAACAACCGGATTACGACCTGAGCAAGATGAGATTATTGAGATTGGAGCTGTAAGATACAAAGAAGGTGTACCAGTTGAGATATATTCTTCTTTAATTAAGCCAAACGCAGTAGTATCATCAAGAATTACCGAGATAACAGGGATTACCAATGAGATGTTGAAAAACGAACGCTCATGTAGAGAAGTCTTATGGGAGTTTCTTGCGTTCGTTGGAGATGAAGATATTATTGGTCATAACATTCGATTTGATTATAGTTTTTTAAAGGCGCACGCTTATAAACAAAAGAAAGGTTTTGATAATAAAGCAATCGATACGCTCTATCTTGCAAAAAAATTACATCCAGAGCTTGAGAGTCGTGCACTTAGTGCGATGTGCCTACACTATGGAATAATCAATGAACACGCACATAGAGCATATGATGATGCGAAAGCATGTGCCGAGTTGTATGAAAAGATGTATAATCAATTTGGTGAAACTAACACAGAATTATTTCGAGCCAAGGTGATCAACTACAAGGTAAAAAAGGAAGAAAGTATCACAAATAGACAAAAATTCTACTTGAATGATTTAATGAAATATCATAAAATAAACCTTGAAACGCCAATTGATAGTTTAACAAAAAGCGATGCTTCAAGGTTAATTGATAAAATTATATTAAATTATGGAAGAATTTCTTTTTAAATAATAATGTTTTGGTCAATACTATTCACAAAGAAGACTCTTAAGATAGCTGATTACAGTATTTTTATTTGGGCTATTCATAAGTTTGGCAGCTTCTAATAAAGATTTAATCTGTTCTGTACTATTTGATGATGAATAGATATCACCAAGTAAAGTATACGAAGCAGCGATGTCTGTTTTACAAACAATGGCGAACTCTAAAACGGTTCTAGCATCTGAGAGGTTGTTTGAATTGTATAAGGATTTTCCCCATTGTTGAAGAGTTCTAATTAATTCAGTATATCCGTTATCGCAGTCCATAAGGAATGGGAAGTTTGCAGCACCATAAGCTAATTTGAGGTCAGTGTTTGTCTGGCTTGAAAGGTTTAACAATTTTCTATCTGCAAGTCTTTTGATTGTATCTTGATACCGATTAATATCACTATTATCAGTGTCTTGGAAGGGAAGAGACTCCATAGGGATTATGATGTAAGGAAGATTAGAAATATCTTTCTTACGAACAAAATTGGATTCTCGCTCTTTATCCCAAAAGGTTTTAGCTGCATTTTCTCTATTTTTGTTTGTTTTGGAAGATGAAGACCGAATCAAGATAGATATAAAACCAAGGATGAAGAATATTGATATAATGATAAGCATATGGTAACGCACCTTTCTGATAAATTGATTAATTTAATAAATAATATAAATAAAGAGGTGATAAAATGATTAATTTTAATAACAAAAAAACAAAAAAAACTATTTCAACAGTAATAATCATAATTTTAGTCTTATCTATGATCGTTCCAGTAGTACTTGACGCATTCGTACGATAGTTTAGTAGAATACAGGTTATTTTGCTTTAACTATACATAATATTTATAAAGTTGTCAATTAGTCCATAATAGGCAATATTGAGTATAAAATGGCCATAATAGGCTATGAATAATTACTTGATAAATTTATGAATTATGTTAAAATGTAACCTAGGTTATTAGAAGCGTAAATAAAAGGGGATAATGTAAATGAATAAGAAAAAGATTACCCTAATAGTGGTAAGCGCAGTACTTCTAGTGGCAATTATATTAACTGGGGCGTATATAACAATATCCGCTTCCATTGATGATAATACCATCTGTAAGGGAGTATTCATTGAGTCTGTAGATGTAGGCGGAATGACAATGGAGCAAGCGCAAGAAGCAGTCGATAATTATATCGCTGATAGGGCGAAGAAGAAGATTACCATACAAGTAGATAACGAGTCTGTGTCTAGTACACTTCAAGAACTTGGATACCAAGTTAATGAGAATGATGTAGTAGCAGAGGCGATGAAGATTGGAAAATCAGGAAACATTATTAAAAGATACAAAGAAGTTAAAGATATTGAAAAAGAAAATAAAATCTTTGACTTAGAATTTACTATGAATCAGAAAAAAGTCCGTGATCTAGTTAAAGAAGAGTGTACGAAGTACGATGTTCCGGCTGAAAACGCGACTATGAAACGCGAGAATGGTGGATTTGTTTTCACAGAACATGTTGTTGGAAGTAAAATAGACGTGGATGCGACAGTACAAGCAATCAGTGATTCTATAGTGAATGACTGGGATGGTAAAGATATTGCGATTACAGCTACTGTTATTGAGGATATTCCAGAATATACAGCTGAAGATTTAAGAGAATGTACAGACGTTCTTGGTACAGCGACAACAAACTTCTCAGATTCCAAACAAGCTCGTGTCAATAATGTTTCAGTTGCCACAAACTTTGTTAATGGAACAGTAGTATTACCAGGTGAAACATTCTCCGTTTATGAGTCTATTGCACCTATCACAATTGCGAATGGTTATATGAAGGCTGGTGCCTATGAGAATGGTCTTGTTGTAGAAAGTGAAGGCGGTGGTGTTTGCCAAGTTTCCTCCACATTATATAATACAGTATTAAAATCAGAATTAGAAATTGTGGAAAGAGCACCACATTCGATGATTGTATCGTATGTAAAACCTTCCGCAGATGCTGCAATAGCGGGAACCTATAAAGACCTTAAGTTTAAGAATAGTACAGATGCACCAATCTATATTGAAGGGTATCTTGTTGGTAGAAATGTTACATTTACAATCTATGGTAAGGAGACAAGACCTTCTAATCGTACGATTGAGTATGTATCAGAGGTTTTAGAAACAACTCAACCACCAAAAGATGTTATAACAATTGATGAGTCATTACCATCTTCTTACTATAAAGTAACTTCTCCAGCGCATACTGGTTATAAGGCGCGTTTATGGAAAGTAGTTTATGTAGATGGTGTAGAGACCGAACGTATTCAAATTAACTCAAGTTCTTACAATGCTTCTCCAAAGTACGTTACGATTGGTAAGGAAGAAGTAAAAGAAGAGGAAACTACGGACGAAGAAGATAAGAATACAGATAAAGACAAGGATAAAGATAAAGATAAAGACAAAGATAAAGACAAGACTGAGATAGATAAACCTGCTACAGATGACGTTACAGGTGAAGAAGATACTCCTAATGAGGAGGAAAATTCACAAACGGAAGATGAAGAAGTAAGCGGAGAGGAATAACTAGGCTTGTTTAAGTCGAGAGAACCATCGACTTTGATATGGAGGCTTTTACACGAATGTTTTTCGAAAATCAAACGATTCTAAAGTTGTGATCACTTGAAAATTTTGTGTAAGGGCCTCTTTATATTTTAGTGTAAGGTTGGAAGAGTTTTAATATTATGAAAGGGGCCATGCGTTGCTTTCTTTCAACCCGTTTTATGTAGCAGTATCACAAGCAAGTTTGTGATATGCATGGATAATAATGAAAGTAGGAAAAATACCAGAAACCGTATTGAAAAGATCGGTATTTAAACAAATTAGACACAGAAGAGAAGAGGTATTAGTTCGGCCAGGTGTTGGGCTTGATTGCGCTGCTATAGCTGTTGGTGAGGGGGAAGCAATCGTCCTTTCAACAGATCCTATTACAAGCACGGCGAATAATATCGGTGACTTGGCAATCCATATTACTGCTAATGATATCGCGGTAAGTGGTGCTGAAATGATTGGAGTTATGTTAACGATTATTATGCCTGAAAAAGGTCGCGAATCTGACCTACGATTGATGATGCAAAAGATAGAGGCGTGTTGTGCTTCGTTGAATATAGAAGTTATGGGTGGACATACAGAAGTATCTAGAGCGGTAAATCAAATTATCGTTACTGTTACAGGAGTAGGTAAGATTGCAAAAGAAAAATTAGCAAATCCACAAAGAATGAGAGAAGGACAGGAAATCGTTATGACAAAATGGGCTGGTTTAGAAGGAACAGCAATCATAGCGAATGAAAAGAAAGAAGAATTATGTACACGATATACTAGCGAGTTTATTGAGGGGGCTAGTGAATTAATTAAACATATATCAATTGTAAAAGAAGCGAAAATTGCTTCAGAACATAATGCTATTATGATGCATGATGTGACAGAGGGGGGTATATTCGGTGCTCTATGGGAAGTTGGGGCAGCTGGTGGTGTAGGCATGGAGATTGATCTAACCAAAATCCCAATGAAACAAGAAACAGTAGAAATCTGTGAATTTTTCGATATTAATCCATATTTATTAATATCAAGTGGTAGTCTCTTAATTGTAACAGAGCGTGCGAATGAATTGATTACACACCTAGAAAGAGAGGGTATCCCTGCAACTATTATTGGAAGAATTACTGATAATAATGAAAGAATAGTAGTTAATGATTATGAAAGACGTTACTTGGAACCACCTAAAGCCGATCAACTATATAAAGTGTTAGGTAAGTAGAATGAAAGGAGTTTATTATGAGACAAAGAATCTTAAAAGCAATTGATAAGAACAGTAAACTTACAAGTAAAGAGTTAGCTAGTATGCTTGGCATGACAGAGGAGATTGTAGACGCGGAACTTCGAGCAATGGAGAAGGAATCTATTATTTGTGGTTATCCTACACTTATTAATTGGGATAAGGCAGATAGTGAGCGTGTTACAGCTTTAATTGAGGTTAAAGTTACACCACAAAGAGGTGAAGGTTTTGATAAAATCGCAGAACGAATCTATAAGTTTGAAGAAGTAGAATCTGTATATCTAATGTCTGGCGGATTTGATTTGACGGTAATCATCGACGGTAAAAGCATGAGAGAAGTTGCTAACTTTGTCTCTAGTAAACTTGCGCCAATGGACTCGGTACTTAGTACAGCAACTCATTTTGTTCTGAAAAAATACAAAGAACATGGTATTGAACTGGATAATAAAAAAGTTGATGAAAGGATGTTGGTGACACCATGAGAAATCCATTATCAAATAAAGTTGTTGATATTCAGCCTTCAGGCATTCGTAAATTCTTCGATATTGTAAGTGAGATGAAAGATGCCATATCATTAGGAGTTGGCGAACCTGATTTTGATACCCCATGGCATATTCGAGAAGAAGGAATCTATTCCCTAGAAAAGGGAAGAACATTCTATACTTCGAATGCTGGTTTGAAAGAATTAAAAATTGAAATATGCAATTACATAAATCGTAAATGTCGTGTTAAATATGATTTTAATAAAGAAGTTATGGTAACCGTTGGTGGAAGTGAGGCAATTGATATAGGTCTTCGTGCAATGTTAGATCCAGGGGATGAAGTACTAATTCCACAACCTTGCTATGTATCCTATGTACCATGTGTTAAATTGGCTGACGGTGTTCCTGTAATTATAGAATTGAAAGAAGAGAACAACTTCAAGTTAACGAAGCAAGAATTATTAGATGCAATTACTGATAAGACTAAGGTATTAATACTACCATTTCCTAATAACCCAACTGGTGCAATTATGGAATATGAAGATTTGGTGGATATCGCTGAGGTTGTGAGAGAGCATGATTTGTATGTTATGTCTGATGAAATCTATTCAGAACTTACTTATGGAAGACAACATATGTCTATAACATCACTTCCTGGAATGAAAGAAAGAACTATACTAATTAATGGTTTTTCGAAGTCTTACGCAATGACAGGATGGCGTTTAGGTTATGCATGTGCGCCTGAAATTATTATGGAGCAGATGATTAAGATACATCAGTTTGCTATTATGTGTGCACCTACAACTAGCCAATATGCTGCAGTTGAGGCATTACGTAACGGAGATAATGATGTTTTAATGATGAAAGAAGCATATGATGCAAGACGACGATTCTTGATTGATGAATTAAGAAGAATAGGCTTTGATTGTTTTGAACCATATGGCGCTTTTTATGTGTTCCCAAGTATTAAAAAGTTCGGTATGACTTCGGAAGAGTTTGCTGAAACATTATTGAGAGAAGAGAAAGTTGCAGTTGTTCCAGGTACTGCTTTTGGTGAATGTGGGGAAGGTTTTCTTCGTATATCTTACGCCTATTCCATTGAAAACCTTAAAGTGGCGTTAGAGAGAATTGAAAACTTTGTAAATAACCATAAACTAAATAAATAGAATCTAATATCGAATTGGTCATATTTGTAAGGAATCTGAGAATTCTTTCTTTGATATTGTTGATAATACTTGAATTATGCAACTTAAGTATGATAATATTAAAGTACTAACTTGGGAGGAATGTATATGGGTGATTTGAATGCAGATTTTGTCAATCCATTTTTGTTATCAGCTACCAAAATATTAAAGGATATGTGCTTTGTTGATACGAAGATTGGTAAGCCCTATATTAGGGATAATATAGATAATGATAGTGTAATTATTATGTTAGGTATTACAGGGCAACTACGTGGACAAGTAGTGATTTTACTAAATCAATTGGCGGCCTGCGATTTAGCAAGTAAGATGATAATGATGCCAGTCTCAGAGATAGATGAGCTTTCTGGAAGTGCTATTTGTGAACTTGGGAATATGATTTTAGGGAATGCTGCGACTGTATTTTCTACAAAAGGTTTAGCGATAGACATTACACCACCTTCTTTGTGTATAGGGAAAATGGCATTCATGAATGTTAGCAAATCCATCTGTGTACCATTATCCTATGATGATGATAAAGTAATTGAATTAAATATCGGTATTGTATAAAAGAATTACTATTCTCCCGAGATATTTGTGGCTGAATAATAGCTAAAAGGAGACTGTTTAATGTTTAATATTATATTACATGAACCGGAAATACCTGCGAATACAGGTAATATAGGAAGAACTTGTGTTGCTACAGGAGCCAAACTTCATCTTATTGGACCACTTGGGTTTAGTTTAGATGAGAAACAATTAAAACGTGCAGGACTGGATTATTGGAAAGATCTTGATGTAACGGTTTATGATGATTTCGATGATTTCATGAAGAAAAATCCTGATGCGAAGATTTATATGGCTACAACGAAAGCAGTACATGTATATAGTGAAGTACAATATGAACCAGACTGTTTTATTATGTTTGGCAAGGAAAGTGCAGGGATACCTGAAGATATTCTATTGCAGCATAAGGATACAGCAATCCGTATTCCGATGATTGGAGATATTCGTTCCCTTAATCTTTCGAATTCGGTAGCAATTGTATTGTATGAAGCAGTTCGTCAGAATAACTTTTCGCACATGCAGTTAGAAGGACATCTTCATCACCACTCATGGAGCGAAGCAGAATAGACTCTAATGTAATTAAAAACAACCTCAAAAGTTGTGTTCCAGTGGCAAATATGAAATATTCGCTATAGGAATTGGATTTTTGAGGTTGTTTTTTTGATGCTTGTATGTTGTTTATCCGAAACCTTAATAATTCATCTATTGATGTAACCGTTTGTTTGCATCAATAAATGAATTATTTTGTCTTAGGCAAGGAGAAGATGAATTCCGTACCAACATTCTCTGTACTGATTACATTAATGTTTTCGTTATGAGCATTGATGATTTCTTTGGTTATGGAAAGTCCAAGTCCAGTGCCTTTCTTATCCTTACCTCTTGAAGTATCCAATTTATAAAAACGCTCCCATATCTTTTTGATAGAATCCTTTGGAATTCCTATACCATAATCTTTAACCGCAACGAATACTTTATCACCTTTTAATTCTGAGGAAACCTTAATGTTAGAGTTTTGGTGAGAGAACTTAATTGCGTTGTCTATTAGGTTGTAGAGAACTTGTTGAATCTTACCAAGGTCAGCGTCTACGAATGTTTCACGATCGGAAAACACTAGTTTGAAGGAAATCTTTTTCTTGGTACATATGCCTTCAAAGGTAGCAGCTGTTTGTTTGATGATATGATTGATATCAAAGGAAGTAATTTCTAAGATTTTTCCGTTATTATCGAAGGTATTAAGTGCTAGGAGATTAGTAGTAAGCTTAGTTAGTCGCTCTGTTTCAAACAAAACGATACCTAGATATTTGTCTTGCATCTCGGTGGGAATTGTTCCATCTTGTATCGCTTCAATATAACCTTTTATTGAGGTTAACGGAGAGCGAAAATCATGAGAGATGTTTGCAACGAATTTCTTCTGATAATCATCAAGACTATTTAACTCACTAGCCATATACGTAACAGCATCGGATAGTTCTTTGTATTCATCGGTAGTTTGAATATTAAGCGGATAATCAAAGTGCCCAGAGGAATACTCAACGGCTGCTTTGATGACTTTCTTTAATGGTCGTACCGTTAAGTAATAGATGTACATGAATACGAAAATCATCAAAATTAAAAAGAGCAAGAAGCATATATTGATGATATCCATATAGTATATACTGTCATGCTTAATCGAGGATAAAGGAGTAAGCATAACAATATAACCACGTATTTGGTATTTATAAGAAATCGGGTACACCACACTTAACATCGGTTCGGCTAAAATACCTGAAAAATACGTATTATCTGAAAATGTTCTTGTTAAGAAGTTAGGATCTAGTTCGTTCAGATTGATTTGTGTATCCGAATAAGTGGAGCGAGTATCCATTGTGATCGTCCCATTCTTATTAACAATCCAGATGCGAGTATTCAAGAAAGTATCAATCGTTTTAAGCTGTGTTAATACAGTTTGCGTTAGTTGTGGGGAAGAATTGTAGTAATAATTCCCCATATATTCAGATGCAATGGTAGAAGCTTCGTTGTGAAGAAGTGTTTTCTGACGTTCTACAAGACTCTGTTTTAGACGATTAACTCCATATGTATTCAGAAGTGTGAACATGGAAATCGCAACTACAAAATAGCAGACTAATAGCTTAAACAGCAAAGTTCGCTTCATTAGTTCTTCACCTCGAATTTATAGCCAATACCCCAGACAGTGGCAAGGCTCCAGCTTGTATGATCTTTGATCTTCTCTCGAAGTCGCTTAATATGCACATCAACAGTACGAGTATCTCCGATGTATTCATATCCCCAGATATGGTCAAGTAACTGTTCTCTAGTAAATACCTGATTTGGATGGGAAGCTAAGAAGTAGAAAAGTTCTAATTCTTTTGGAGGCATATCAATGGTATTGTTATAGTAGGTAACAGAATAATTGGATAGATTAATAAGTAGGTCTGGATACTCTACATAATCACCTGTCGGTGGGATAGCAGATGATACAGTTTGTGGTGCAGTAGCAACAACTGGATGAAAACGACGTAGAACCGCCTTTACCCTTGCAACAAGCTCTTTTGAATCAAATGGTTTGATCATATAGTCATCAGCACCTAATTCAAGACCAAGTACTTTATCAAAGATTTCTCCTTTCGCAGATAACATGATAATAGGGACGTTTGAGGTCTTACGTATCTCACGGCATACTTCATAGCCATCGATACCTGGAAGCATCAAATCTAGGAGAATAAGTCCAGGTTGATACGAATGGAATTTCTCGATAGCCTCTTCCCCATCATTAACAATTAGTGTATCAAAGCATTCTTTGAGCAAATATAGTGAGATTAACTCCGCGATATTGGCATCATCATCTACTATTAAGATCTTTTGTTTTTCTGCCATGACATTTCCCCCTATTTATTTCTTGAATTCTACAATAGTTACACCTTGATCACCTTCACCGAATGTACCTAAACGATAGGAATCTACGTATTTTAATTTTTTCAAATGTTGGTGAACGGCATTCTTAAGTGCCCCGGTTCCTCTACCGTGGATAACCGTTACTTGAGGAAGATGAGCTAGGTATGCATCATCAAGATATTTATCCAATTCTGGTAATGCTTCATCTACTGTTTTACCAATTAGATTCACACTAGTACTAATGTTGTAGCTCTTTGCCATCTTAATCTTACCGCTACCCGTTTTCTTAAGAGTAGGTGTTGTGATTACAGGCTCATCAATGAGTTCGAGATCCTTGATATTAACTTGTGACCTTAAGATACCCATCTGTACGAACAAATCGCCTTTGGCGTTAGGTAAAGTACTAACGGTTCCTTTCAGTCCAAGGCTAAGGACATTAACGGCATCGCCAATACGAAAATCTTTGGCTTTGTGTACTTTAGAAGGTTTTGCCTTATTCTTTAGAGCGAGTTTTGACTCGGCTGCATTCAGTTTATTACGTAATAGACCACGTTCGTCTTCCATAGCTTTGCCAAGACCGCTTTCTTTTGTCCATTTGTTATATTTCTTAATGGTTTCATCAGCGAATTCTTTCGCATCGGCAAGAATATTACGTGCTTCTTCATTCGCTTCGCGAAGGATACGTTCTTTGGCATTATCGAGTTTCTCTTGTTTCTCGGATAATTTCAGTTTTAATTCAGCGGCTTCTTCTTTGAGAAGAGCAATTTCTTCTCGTTCTTTTTCAATTGTGATTCGACTTTGCTCTAAATCACTAATCACATCTTCAAAACTCTTATCTTGGCTATCGATACGGCTCTTCGCATCATCAATAATATAATCAGGTAATCCAAGTTTGCTGGAGATTGCAAAGGCATTACTCTTACCAGGAACACCTATTAATAAACGGTATGTTGGTCGTAAGGTTTCTACGCTGAATTCACAACAAGCATTCTCAACACCTGGCGTAGATAAGGCAAAGATCTTAAGTTCACTGTAGTGAGTGGTAGCCATAGTACGAATATCTTGGTTATGAAGATACGATAGGATAGACATTGCAAGTGCAGCACCCTCAGTAGGGTCAGTACCAGCACCTAACTCATCGAATAATACTAAACTGTTTGGCGTAGCATTCTTAATGATATTAATGGTATTTGTCATATGAGAGGAGAAAGTACTTAGGCTTTGTTCAATACTTTGCTCATCACCGATATCTGCGTATACCTCTTCAAAGACAGCAAGTTCGGAACCATCAAAGGCTGGAATATGAAGACCGGATTGCCCCATAAGAGTGAATAGACCTACGGTTTTAAGAGAAACGGTCTTACCCCCAGTATTTGGACCTGTTACAATCAATAGATTGAACTCATCTCCTAGGTGTATATCAATTGGAACCACTTGCTTTGGATCAATGAGTGGATGACGACCCTTTTTAATATTCACATAGCCTTTTGTGTTAAATATAGGCTCAGAGGCTTTCAATTGTTTCGATAGATACGCTTTAGCAAAGATAAAGTCTAACTCTGTAAGAATAGTAATATCATCAGTAAGTTTTTCTGTTTCAAGGGCAATAGTGGCACTGAGTTCTGCTAAGATACGTTCAATCTCATCTTGTTCCTGAGACGCTAGCTCTCTTAAGTCATTGTTTAATTTAACAACTGCCATTGGTTCGATGAAGAAGGTAGAACCAGTTGAAGATTGGTCATGAACCATACCCTGAAATTGACCTTTGTATTCGGAACGTACAGGTAGACAGTAACGTCCATTACGCATGGTAATGATGTTCTCACGTAACATAGATTTCGTAGTTTGAGAACTAACGATGGAATTTAGTTGTTCACGAATCTTTTCATTTGTGTTCTTGATAGTACGTCGAATGTGTTTTAGCGTTGAGCTAGCATCATCACTCATCTCTTCTTCTGATACGATACAACGCTTGATTTCATTGTTGATCGGAGAGAGTGGTTCGAGTAAGGAAAAGCGCATATCCAGTGTATCTGGCTCGACTTCGTCACTTTCATTTCTAGAGAAAGCCTTCACACGCAATGCGACATCAAGAACGGAGCTGATTTGTAAGAGCTCACCCATTCCTAGAGTAGAACCGATTTCCAGTCTCTTAATTGAGCCACGAATATCCTTTAATCCCGAGAAAGAGATACTTCCTTTTTGTAGGATTCTTGTTAGTGCATCAGAAGTTTCTTTCTGTGCATTTGTAATGTCTTCTAAGTTATTCATTGGTAACAGTTTACTACATCTTTCCTTACCAAGGGTAGAACCAGCATACTGAATTAATTTATCAATAATTTTATTATATTCTAATGTTTTTATCGCTTTGGTATTCAAAACTATATCCATGCATCTCGCAAGCATGCTTGCTTACTGCTTCCGTAAACAGATTGAAAGATTGCAGTGCATGGCTCCTCTCTAAATATTCTTTCAATCTTATGTTGTTAGTATTAGTATTCCTTACAGAACTCACAGGTATTCTGTATGTATAGGATAGTTCGACTAAGAGTTTTAATACGTGCCGACGAACTAGTTATATTTTACATGATGTGGGACGAAATGAAAACTATTAAATTATTAAAAAAGCGTTATTCTTATAATGTTAAAAAATCAATTAACATTTTATTCATAGAGTGTTCACAAGTAAATGATAAAATGGTAAAATATTAGAAATGGTTTAAATTAATTAAGGCTACCAAGTGTCGCTGAATTGGAACTAAATTGATAAATTAGCTACTTTTAACGGGAGTTTAAGGAGAAGTAATATGCCAAAGGATAAAAGAATTAGCCCTATTGTGGAACAAAAGGAGTTTAATTTCATTCAGGAACACATTATTCCCAAAAAGACTTGGAAAAATGTAATGGGAAGTGTAGTGAAAACAATATTGTTAGCAATACTATTTGGACTTGTAAGTAGTATTGTTATTTGTGTTACCTATCCTTATGTTAAGAATGTGCTTAAGGATGATGAAGAAGGAAGACTATCAAGTCTTACCAAGCATCTGAATCCGATTAGAATCGCATCAATAATACCAGAGTTTAAGGGAGAACAAGCAACAAGCACAATTGTTATGGAGAATGTAGTGGATATTACGCTAGAGGATTACAAGAATCTCTACAAGGAAATAGATAGGGTTGCGGATGAAGCGAATCGTTTTGTTGTTGCTGTGACAAGTATTGTAAACAGTGTAGATTGGTTGCAAAATCCATCTGAAAGATCAGATATAACGTCGGGAATTATTATTCATGAATCCGCGGATATGAAAACATTATCAATCTTAGTACGTTATAGCAAAATTAAAGAAGTGAATAGAATTAGTGTGACATTCGATGCCGATAATGTTGTTGAAGCTAAATTAGCAAGTTATGATAGTAAGCTTGATTTAGCCATTATCAAAGTTGAAACGTCTGAACTATCCCAGAAGGTAAAACATACAATTAAAGTAGCAACGTTTGGCGAATCCATAAGCTCCTCTGTGGGTGATCCAATTATTGCTGTTGGAAACCCTAACGGCTATCCTTATTCTAGGGAATATGGTATTATTACAGGAAAGACAACCAGTGCGTTTATCACAGATAATAGAATCGACTTATTCAACACGGATATTACGGATAATTCGAATGGAGATGGAGTTATCGTAAACTTACGTGGTGAAGTGATTGGAATTATCACGCACAAATTCAAGAATGATCTGAATGGGAATATTAATACAGTACTATCAATTACAAGAATTAAATCAATTATAGACGATCTTGTTTCTGGTCGGGATCGTACGTACCTTGGAATCACTGGAACGGATTTGACGGATGAAAGTGCACGTAGTCTTGATGTCAATAATGGTGTATATGTGAATGAAGTTGAGACAGAATCACCCGCGTTAGGAGCAGGATTACAAACAGGTGATGTCATACTTAAGATCGATGACAGTACAATTATCTCCATGGCACAACTTAATACAATAATCTCTTCGTATCAACCAGGAGATGAAATTACGATAGTTGTAAAAAGAACAACGAATACGACTGGAGAAGAAGACAAAGAGATGACATTCCGTGTGCAGTTGCATAAGAAAAAGAATTAAGGTATAATAGCAGAATAGATGAATTTAATACAGAATATACGAGAGTATATTATATTTAGAGAGGCTAGGTAGTTAGATGAGATATATTAATGAGTTACGTGAAGGTGAGATGTTATCAGAAACTTATCTATGTAAATCAAAACAATCATTAAAAACAAAAGCGGGAAAGAGTTATTACTCGTTACTTTTACAAGATAAGACAGGCACACTTGACGCGAAAGTTTGGGAATTATCCAATGGTATAGAGAATTTTGATTCTATGGATTACATTCATATTGAAGGACAAATTACAAGCTTTCAGAATACTCTACAGCTCAATATAAAGAGGGTTCGTAAAAGCCAAGAAGGCGAGTACGATCCAAGTGATTTTGTACCAACAACAACGAAGAATATAGATGAGATGTATAATGAAATCCTTACTATAATATCAAAGATGACAAATCCTTATTTAAGCAAGTTAGTGAATAGCTTCTTTGTTGAAGATAAAGAGTTTATCAAAGCATTCAAATACCATTCCGCAGCTAAGACGGTGCATCACGGTTTTGTAGGTGGATTAGTAGAACATACACTTGGTGTTACGAAACTATGTGAATACATGGCGGCTAATTATCCGTTAATTAATCGTGATTTGTTAATAAGTGCAGCATTATTCCATGATCTTGGTAAATTAGATGAAATCTCAACATTCCCTGAGAATGATTATACAGATGACGGACAATTATTAGGACATATCTATATTGGAACAGAGAAAGTTGGAGCTAGAATTAGGACTATACCGAATTTCCCTAAGAGTCTTGAGAATGAATTAAAGCACTGTATCTTATCTCACCATGGAGAATTAGAATATGGTTCGCCTAAGAAGCCAGCTTTAATAGAAGCTGTGGCACTTACGTATGCAGATAATACGGACGCGAAGCTACAAACAATGACTGAAATCCTTAATGGAGCAGATGATAAGTCGGAGTGGTTAGGATATAATAAATTCTTTGAATCAAATATAAGAAGAAGTAGTAAATAATAAAAAGTAGTTAACTCAAACTTCGGGCTTGAAGATTTGGAGGAGTAGCTAACTGCTATAGTAGAAAAGAAATAATAGTTATAGAATTGTATGCAATGTGCTCTCATCTCTATAATAGGTGTTTGCGAAATTCTCGCAATTACCTAAGCTTTATAATAAAGAGAGGTGAGAGCACTTGTTGCGTGTTAATAATGGTAATTATTGGATTATATATTTGCTACAAGTGTAACCATAAATGTGGTATAGTTACGAAGAAATGAGATAAGACTGTAGCTAGATAAATCGCCTTGAAAGGCTGTTATAGATAAAGAGAGGGTTAAGATGACAAGGAAAAGTAAGATGAATAAAAATAATGAGTTGAATGCAACACATCTATACAACAAGGATGATGAATTAGAAGTAGTAATCGATGCCCTTGGTTCAGAGGGGGAAGGAATTGCACACATAGATGGATATGCATTATTTATTAAAGATGCAGTAATTGGTGATAAAGTACTCGTTAAGGTTATGAAGACAAAAAAGAACTATGGATTTGCAAGATTAATTAATATTATTGAACCTTCTAAGGACCGTGTTGAACCAAAATGTCCAATCGCTAGACAATGCGGAGGTTGTCAGATTCAACATTATGCTTATGATGCTCAGTTAGCTTATAAACAAAATAAAGTGACAGAATGCTTTAAGAGAATTGGACACTTCGGAGATGAAATTGATATAATGATGGAACCAATTATCGGAATGGAGAATCCTTATTATTATCGTAATAAAGCACAATTTCCTGTTGGCAAGAATAAAGAAGGTGAAATTGTTACTGGATTCTATGCAAGTAGAACACATTCCATTATAGATACTTCACACTGCTATATTCAAGCAGAGGTAAATGAAGAACTCTTGAATATTGTGAAAGACTTCATGAAGGAAGAAGATATTCCACCTTATGATGAAGAAAATCATACAGGATTAGTTCGTCATATCTTAACACGTGTGGGCTTCGTTACAGGCGAAATCATGGTATGTATCGTAATTAATGGTAGTAAATTACCTTCTCATGAAAAACTAGTGGATCGTCTGACACAAGTGAAAGGTATGACAAGTATTACGATTAATGTTAATAAGGAAAAATCCAATGTTATTCTTGGACAAAAAGTTAAAACATTGTGGGGACAAGGTTACATCACTGACTACATTGGAGACATCAAGTATCAGATATCGCCTTTATCTTTCTATCAAGTAAATCCAGTGCAGACAAAACGCCTCTATGAGACAGCACTTGAATATGCAGATTTGTCTGGTAATGAAATCGTATGGGATCTATATTGTGGAATAGGTACAATATCTCTATTCCTAGCACAGAAAGCAAAGCAAGTTTATGGTGTTGAAATCGTTCCTCAGGCAATTGAAGATGCTAAGAAGAATGCGGAGATTAACAATATAGAGAATGCAGAGTTTTTCGTAGGGGCAGCAGAATATCTAATGCCTGAGAAGTATGAAGAGAGCGAAGGTCAGATGTCAGCGGATGTAGTCGTAGTTGATCCACCACGTAAGGGCTGTGAGGAAGCGTTATTAGAGACAATCGTAAAGATGAATCCTAATAAAGTTGTCTATGTTTCTTGTGATCCAGCTACGCTAGCTAGAGATTGTAGATATCTATGTGACAATGGATTTGAGTTGAAGAGGATACGAGCTGTTGATCAGTTTGGACATACGGGGCATGTGGAGAGTGTCACATGTCTACAAAGGGCGAATTCGTAGAAATCCTTGAATTTACGCACTTTGCGACTGTTTTCAAGTTCAAAGGAAAAGCAAATTTTGGACGAAAAAAAGAGATTTCTCACGGAGTTAAAGTCTCAGTAGTTATGGAACTGGTATGAGTGGACACAAAAATATTTTGTTCATAACTACTTATTATACAATTAGATTTACAACTAAATAACAAAAGTCAAAGCGAAGAAATTCGTGATAAGACCGCTTGTTTTAACATCTATATGATGAAGAAGCAGGTGGTCTTTTTGTTTGCCTGCCAGCTTTTTCGCTTGATAACTTCTTCCACAAAGATTGGAGGAAGAAGAGATGGAGAAAACAAGTAGTATGTGTTCCTCATGGACAGACAATCATGGTGTAAAGACGGGAAACGTTAAAATCAATGAATTGCATGCGTTTAAAGGACACCCATTTAAGGTTGAACAGGACATGGAAATGTTCGAACTGATGAAGAGTATTGAAGATAAAGGTGTTCTGGTTCCACTTATTGTAAGGAGTAATTCAGAAGGTGCTGGGTATGAAATCATCGCTGGACATCGAAGGAAAGCTGCCTGTGAATGGGCAGGAGTTGATACAGTTCCTGTTGTTGTGATGGAACTAAATGATGCAGATGCTGTAGTGGCGATGGTCGACAGTAATCTTCAGCGAGAGCATATCAGACCTAGTGAAAAAGCATTTGCCTACAAGATGAAGTTGGAAGCCATGAAACAGCAAGGGAAACGTATTGATGTATCCTTGTCCCAAGTTGGGACGAAGTTAGAGAAACAAGTGGATGAGAATGGAAATATAGTGCTTCGATCTGATGAATTACTTGCAAGGCAGGTAGGTGAAAGTAGAAATCAGATTGCCAGATATATCCGCTTGACTAATCTGATTCCAAAGATATTGGATATGGTGGATGAAGGTAAAATTGCATTTACGATTGCAGTAGAGCTTTCCTATCTAAAGGAAGAGGAACAGTACGAACTTCATGCAGTAATGGAGCTGGAGCAGTGTACTCCATCCTTATCACAGGCGAATCGGGTAAAACGAATGAGCCAGTCTGGACAGCTTGATATGGATATGATGTATGAAATTCTTGGAGAAGGAAAAGCAAATCAGAGGGAGCAGATCAAGATTCAGGCAGATTCTCTAGAGAAGTATTTTCCACCAGAGTATACACCAGAACAAAAGGTAGAGCTGATTGAGAAGCTGGTGAAGGAATGGTATGAAGAACAGCTGGCAACTAAAAAGACAGCTAGAAGTGGCAGGAGCAGATAACACCATAGAGAGGAGCAGTGAGCATTATGAGTAAAGGGAAGTCATTATTTGAACAATTAGGTGGAACGTACACGGAAGGTACGGATGGATTATTATATCCAAACTTTTCTATTTATGAAACAGATGTAAAGCAGGCTGATGTATTCACAGGTAAATATGGAGATATCTGGAAGAAGTATCTGAAAGAGAATCATTCAGATAGATATCTCCACTTGGTACGACTTGGTAAATTACAGGTGCAGGCTTTAGCAGTTAACGAGGAAGCCAATGAGATGCAGGATACCATTACAAACCAGTATCTGAAATCGCACAAACCAGCTAATCCATCATCAACAATGGAAATGTGGAAGATTAGAGAACAGGCAAAGGCAGTAGCTGAGGAAGTGGTCTTACACGACATTGTCTACTGCTTCCATTAGAGGAGGGTCAACGTATGGCTATGACAGATGAAGAAAGACATCTTCTCGCAGAAGAGAGGCTGTCACGATTCCACTTCGGAGTGGGAAATCAGGGAACGAATAACAATGACAACAGGAGTTTCCATGAGAAGCTTCAACACAAATATGAAAGTGAGGATTTTAGTATGACAAAACTTAGAGATTATGTAATGAATGGAACAATTATTTTAGGAGTGGACGCAGGATACGGCAATTTTAAAACAGCCAGAACCTGTTTTCCTACCTGTATTAGAAGAAGTGAGAAAGAGCCAGCAGTATCAGGTGATTATCTTGAATTTAATGGAATCTATTACACTTTGGAAGATGGACACAAGGACTTTGTAGCTGACAAGATTGGGGATGAAGATAATTATGTTCTTACACTTGTAGCTATTGCAAAGGAATTAAATGCCAGAGGACTGGACAAGGCAAAGATTCATCTTGCCGCAGGACTTCCTCTGAAATGGGTACAGACACAGAGAGAAGATTTCAGAAAGTATATGCTCCAGAATAAGCATGTGGAATTCTTCTATAGAAGAAAGAAATATGTGGTGGATATCGACGATTGTACGGTAATGCCACAGTGTTATGCTTCGATTGCGGAGAATCTGAAAGCATTTACTGGAATGAACATGGTTGCGGATATTGGTAATGGTACCATGAATATCATGATTCTGAATAACGGAAAAGCCTCCGACAATAAATCGTGGACAGTCAAGATGGGAGCAAATCAGTGCTTCCAGAAAATCCGCAATTTGGTTTCTGCCAGACTCAGCAAAGATTTACAGCCTGAGATCATTGAGAACTATTTGAGATTTGGGGATACCATGATTGGCAGCACTTATGAAGCAGTGATGGAAGAGGCAGCAAAGGAGTATTCCGAAGAAATTTTTGCAGAACTTCGTGAGCATGGATATGATCAGGAGTTGATGAAGCTGTATATGATGGGCGGTGGCGCACAGATTATTGAACGAGTGGGAGAGTATGACAGAAATACAGTTACTTTCGACCATGATATCAGAGCTAACGCTAAGGGTTATGAATATTTCTGTTACCTGAAACTTCGTAAACAGGCAAGAGAAAGCAGCCGCAGATAGGAAAGCAGGTGATTAGATGGCAACGAAGAATCATAATATCCGATTTAATATGGATAAACCAGATGATGTACAGGCATGGGAACTGCTCCACTCTGAAAGAGTGGGGCAGATGTTTAAGTCACACAACAGCTTTGTGGTAGCTGCTATTCTTGATTATTACAATCGGTGTATTGCGGTAGCAAATGATCCATATCTTGAAACAAGAGAGAAGGAAGACGGATTTGCTGATAGAATATCTGCAATGGTAGAGCAGAAGGTGCTAAGCAACATCCCAGCACTGGCGGGAATGTACCTGATGCAACAGCAGGCAATTATGACCGCAGGATTACAAGGTGGCGCAACACCATTTGTACCTGTTATGCCACAGATGAACCAGCCAGTGCAGATGCAGACATCAGTTCAGCAGGAATATCAGAAAGTGTCAGAACAGAAGAATGATGATGGATTCGATGAGATGGATATTGAAGAAAATGAGCTTGCAGATGTGGATATGTTTTAAGTTTTAAGTTGTTTACTGGTGCATATCATGATATAATTAACCACACAATGAGTGCGTTCGCGAAGAGGTGATTATTATGGAACTAAGTGAAAGAATTCGAGCATTAAGAGAGGAAACAGGATTGAATCGCAAGCAGTTTGCTGAGCATTTTCAGATTCCACTTCGAACTGTGGAAGAATGGGAAGCTGGTCGAAGAAAACCACCTGAGTATATTCCACGATTGATAAAGTATCAGATTATGTATGAACGAGAATTTGGTGATATAAATAAAATCAAAAGATGACTTATGAAATACGTTGTAACGATGAGATGCTGTATTTTAAATTGTCTACACAGCGTGTAGACAATTGGAAGGAGTAAGATAAAATGAATGATTTAGAGAATTATGAGAACACTTATGTTATGGGTGAATATGTGAAATCAGATAATATCTTGATTGATATTGAAAGAATAATTGAAAACTCTCAACGGCAGGCATATAGAACTGTAAATAACCTGCTTACACAGAGAAATTGGTTCATTGGATATAGGATAGAAGAGGAAATCATAGGTACAGAAAATAGGGCAGAATATGGATCAGAGATAATCTTGAAAATATCGAAGGAATTGACCGCTAAGTATGGTAAGGGATACAAGCGAGCTAATTTGTATCATTGTTTGAACTTTTATAGAATGTTTCCAAGAGTTATAGATATGGTGAGTGGAAAATCCGATATTTGTCTTTCATGGTCGCATTATCGTATGCTTATTCAAGTCGCTGATGATGATGCCAGTCGCTGATGATGATGCCAGAGAATGGTATGGAAAAGAAGCATACGAGCAGACCTGGTCGGTAAGAACACTGAAACGGAATATCGAGACACAGTATTATTATCGGATGTTGAAATCACAACATCCGGATGTAGTTAAGCAAGATATGGAAGAACATACTTCATCTTATCAAAATGACAAGTTGGAGTTTATAAAGAATCCGATTATTGCTGAATTTCTTGGAATGGAGTCCAATATTGATTTTACTGAAAATGAATTGGAATCTTTCTTTATATCCAATATTCAGAAATTTATTATGGAACTGGGGAAGGGGTATGCGTTTGTTGGGCGACAGCAGCATATTAAGACAGAAAAGGAAGATTATTTTATAGATCTTGTTTTTTACAACTATATCTTGAAGTGTTTTGTATTATTTGATTTGAAAACAGGAAAAATCACACATCAGGATGTAGGGCAGATGGATATGTATATTCGAATGTACGATGAACTGAAGCGGGGAGAAGGGGATAATCCTACACTTGGAGTTGTTCTATGTAGTGAAACTGATGAGGATATAGCCAGATATTCTGTTATGCATGGAAGTGAACAATTATTTGCATCTAAGTATAAGTTATATTTGCCAACAGAGGAAGAATTAAAAGCAGAGATAGAGATGCAGAAAACCATGTTTCAATTGCAGCATTCAGATTCAATGAAAGCAATAGAAGATGCACAGAATGCATTCAAAGGAGAAGCAGATAAAGTAGGACTTAACAGTGAAGAAGATGTTGTGAAGATGATAAAAGAGATACGAAATGAGAATAAGTAGAGCGCACAGACCAATCGGCTACATTCTCGGTCACAATTGCAGTAAAGACAGACAGAACCACCATCCCATGTGAAGATGGTGGTTCTGTCTGTCCGGGGGTCTCGGGGGCAAAGCCCATGAGCAGGTAGCACCGTTGGAGCAGCCGACGAGGAGGAAAAATAGAATCGCAACATAAGTTGCGGTTCTATTTTTTTGACGAGTTGGCAAGCCAACGGTACTACCTGCCTATATCATCACAACCGCAACGGACTTGTCAAAGCACTTCGACAATGTAGATGAGTTGTGGGAAATCTGCCTGGAGCGTAGAGCGGAAGGAAGATTTCGGGATGGGAGTGACGATTTTTTTCGTTACGGACAGACCAGTTGTGATGATGTGCCCTGCTGACGGAGCAATGCTCAAACAGGCTACTGAGAACGGCACAAACAGATGCAGATGATACCAGTTTTAACAGATATGGTAGCTGCCATAGATACAGTATGGGATATATCTGCAACCAGAAGGCTACAAGACAATGTATAAGCATAGCCACAACAGGTGAGAAAGTTACATTTTTATCTCTGGTAACATCAGAAACAAGGGAATGAAGCCACAAACACACCAAACAGTAGCCATCACAAGCAAAATTGAATACAGAACAACACAAAAATGAAGCCATAAAACCAATGGACGAAAATGCAGGAATGCAAATTCAGCCAGACAGTTTTGTGGCTTTTTTTTATGCCTTGAAAGCGGAATCACCATTTCAAGATAAACGCAACTGATAACCAGAGAGGTATTGCACTAATGTACTTCTCATCACAGATAAAGGAGGACTATATGGCAAACAGAACCAGAGACGAGGTAATCTATACTCGTGTTGACCACAACCTGATGCGGGAATTTGAGAAGCAGAAGTCAGAGAGCGGTTATAAAAGCAACGCAGATTTTATCGACTATCTGCTTCGTGTTAACAAGGGAAAACAGATAGATGGAGTCACACTGAAAGAATTTACACAGGTCATGAATGAAGTGTCGTATGAACTAAAAAAGCAGGGTGTGAACATCAATCAGATGGCAAGAAATATCAATGCCTATCCAGACCTTGCCAGCCAGACATCCTTTGATTTCTATCAGAGGATTTATCAGAAACTGGAAAACACAGTGTTAAAACTATACGAAAAGGTGGTGAGTTAAATGCCGGCATATGGAAATGTCAATGTAAACTATGCACCATGTAAATCAACAGCACAGCTTCACAGTGCTGCGGATTATATCTTGGGGCAGAAAAAGGAACAGTTAAGTGCAGGAATCATTAAGACCGAGCCAGAGCTATATAATGTTTTTGGCTGTAACCGTGATAATTTCGCCAACAGTCTTTTGATGACAAGGAAAATGCATCAGAAAAAGTACAGCCGATTCCTGCCGAAGGACATTCTGGCACAGAAGTTGTCTATATCCTTTCATCCTGAGGATAATGAAAAGCTGACCTATGCAGATGCTTACAAAATGGCAGAGGATTTCGCACATGAATTCTTTTGGAAGAAAGGCTTTGAAGTATTATTTGCAGTTCATATAGATACGGAGCATGTGCATGTACACTTTTTGGTCAGTAATTGCAATCAGAAGGATGGCAGTTCATTTCGCAGAGGTCCGAAGGAGTTAGTAGAAATGTCAAAATACTTCGGAGAACAGTGCAGGAAGCGAGGACTGACACACTCTATTCGTGACAGCTTTTACAATCCAGATAAGACCAGAGAAGAACGCACCTTTGCAGAAACACAGATGAAAAAGCGTAGGAAGTTATCCTTCAAGGATGAAATGAGAATCTTTATCCGACTTGCTATGAATGATCCCACCACACAGAACATTGGTGATGTGGTAAATATACTACAGAGAACCTACCACATGAATATTAGGTTAAAGGGAAATACCATTAGCTATGCACTTCCTTATCGCAGCACCAGTAGCGGAAAAACGCAGGCAGTACGAGGCAGTAAGCTGGGAAAGAGATTTACCGTTGCAGGCATCAACGAATATATGAAGCAGAAAGAACAGGAAAACTGGTTCGATTATCCGAGAACCGAGCAGGATATCGAGCATTCCAGCCAATCCATGAAGGATTATTCCAGATGGGAAGAGGATGAGACAGATAAAGAGAAGGATGAGAAAAAAGAGACGAAGCCATCTGCCACAACACAGGAACCACGAACTAATTCTCCGAAACCATCGCATGTAACTCTATATGAAGCCTATGATGAATTTCAAGAAAAGTATGAAATTCCAGAGAATGACGATACCATCTTCTATGGTGCAGCATTTAATGATTTCAATAAGGAATGGCAGGGAGTAGATACCGCAGACAATAATGCATCTGGAACGTCAGTGAATTATTTAGATAGGAAAGCAGATACAGAAGCATTCATAGAACCATTGAATAAGTCAGATGATCGACCGGATTCAGCTAATTCACCAGAACAAGTCGAGACGATTCCAGTACCAACCGAATATCGAAAACTATCTCTTTCAGAGCGAGCAAAGCTACTCCCACCACCATCTGATGACCGAATGGAGGAATTAAGTAAATATCAGGAACGAATGGGTTACACAGCCAAAGATATGAAAAGTCTACGCTATAAAATGTCTGTATATGATGATTTTAATGATGAGTATGAGGCTAGGTTAAAGTATGCAATAGAGCACTCGCCAGAAGAATCGCAGATTGCCACACCGATGCGCCGACGTGGACGTGGGAGATAGGTTTTTGAAAAAAATAATGGTCGTTAAACAAATTTTTTACAGGGACAAGGGTGTGTCTATAGACAATGTTATTTTAAATTTATGAAAAACAAAAGAACACTTATTTTACGATACGGAGGTATATTCATGAAAGAGAAAGTAATTGAAATTGAAACTGTTTCACCAGAAGACATTTTAATGAAAGTGGTGTAGGTGCACAGGATAATAATCAGAAGGTAGAAGCGAAAGAGGAAATTACGAAATCTGATATGCCAGACAGTACAAGTCAAAAAGGCCGTATAGACTACTTAAAATTCGTAATTCTTTATAAGATAAAAAAATACTGAAATCAGTTGATTTATAGGGCAAAAGTAACAATCTGGAATTGACAAAAAACCGTGAGAGGAATACAATATAATTAAATTATGGCAAAATTGTCGAAAGGCAGTGACGCAAAACTATAAGACCTGTAAAATGGTAGCCAGTTACACGTTGATTGCATTGCCGAAGTAGGTAATGCATTTTTTTGTAGGTGAAAACAATGGTAAATGATTATTATACAATTAAAGAAGCGGCAGAAAATTGGAATCTTACTGAAAGATGGGTAAGGTCATTGTGCGCCCAGGGAAAAATTGAAGGAGCAGTACAATTTGGAAGAGTATGGGCTATTCCACAAAAAGCAAAACGTCCAACAGATGGTCGTATTACAACAGGCGAGTACAGAAATTGGAGAAATAAGCAAGAAAATAATTAGATAGACACTTCCTGTCGCTTTGAAATTCTATAGTAGAGATAGAAAGTGAGGAGGTGCTTATGGACAATTTGAGGAATGACAAAATAGAACGTGTTCTAGGAATTTATACAAAATTAATGAATGGCTCATTAGTATCTAAGCCAGAAGAAGCAGTAAATTATGGTGTAAATGAGAGAAGCATTCAGAGAGATATTGATGACATAAGAAATTATCTCGAAACAGATGCCGAAAGCAGTGGATTCATAAATTCAGTAATTTATGATCGTATAGACAAAGGGTATCGCCTAGAGCAAATTTACAAAATGAAGTTTACCAATGGTGAAGTTTTAGCATTGTGCAAAATATTACTGGAGAGCCGTGCCTTTACCAAAACAGAGATGGAGGAGATGTTAGATAAACTTATCTTGTGTTGTGTTCCAAAAAGAAATCAAAAATTGGTAATGGATTTGATTGGTAATGAAGAATTTCATTATGTTGAACCACGCCATAAATCTTTATTTATTGATACAATGTGGACTATTGGTCAAGCTATTCGTAGTTGCCAGTTTATTGAAATGGATTATTTGCGTTCCAAAGACAAAAAAGTTGTTACACGAAAAGTGAAACCAGTAGCTATTATGTTCTCGGAGTATTATTTCTATCTAACTGCTTTTATTGAAGGAGAAGAAGTTCAAAAAGACTTTGATATAATCAATGATTCTTTTCCGACAATATATCGAATTGACAGGATAAAGAAACTGAAGGTATTGGAGGAAAAATTTCATATACCGTATAGTAGTCGCTTCGAAGAAGGAGAATTTAGAAAGCGAATACAGTTTATGTATGGAGGAAAGCTCCAAAAAGTGAAGTTTAATTATATCGGAACTGATATAGATGCAGTACTTGATAGATTGCCTACAGCTAAAATTATATCAGAGAAGAATGGTATCTATAGTATAAGTGCCGAAGTTTTCGGTAGTGGAATTCAAATGTGGTTAAGAAGTCAAGGAAACAACATTACAGATGTAGAAATAGTTTAGATTTTGTCTATCAAAGCGAGGAGGAAACATATGAGTGGCGAAAAAAACAGTTCGGCTCTTGATGCAATGGTATCTGCTAATAATATGAAACAAACGGCTAATGCTGATTTAGGTATTACGCAAGAGTACAACAAGCAAAATCGTGATAAGTTGTGGGATTCCACAAAGGGAAAACAGGCATATAAAGAGAAAACATTTGGAGACAAGCAGACAGTTGTTGATCCCATAACAGGAAAAACACTTCACAAAAACCAGAGTGCTGCCCAAAATAAATATCATATGAAAAATAGCGACGGAGAAAATATTTCGTCTAAATGGGCTGACCACTCCGCAGAAACAGACCATGTAAATGCATTGAAGGATGTACATGAAAAAGTAAAAGGAAATCCATTTCTAACTGATGAAGATTTTAAGGACATTACGAACTCTGATGAAAACTATCGTCTTTTATCAAAATCAGATAATGCATCCAAAGGTGAAAAGAGCGATTGGCAAATTATTACCGATAAAGATAGTGGTCTTTCTACAGAAGGGAAAATCCAGATGGCAAAGGAAAAGATTACATCTGATGTGGCTCTTACAGGAAAATTTGCAGCTAGAACGGCGCAAAATGCTGGAAAAGAATTTGTCAGTGGGGCAACGGATACTCTCGTCAATTCAGCTATTCCACTTACAACGGAAGCTGTTAGAAAACTTGTAAATGTAGCACAAGGAAAAGAATCTCTAGGCGATGCAGCTAAGGATATGGGCAAAATTACCGTAAATGTGGCGGTTGCTGGAGGAACAAATAAACTATTGGTCGATGTGGTTACGTCACAAATGGCAAATAGTTCCAGTGCTATTTTACAGAATATTGCAAGTAGTAACGAAGTAGCTCAGATTATAGCAGTAGCTGCAATCGTTCAGGAATCTGCAGTTAAATATATCAATGGAGAGATAGACGGAAAAGAATTTATCGAGGAAGTTGGTGTAAAAGGTGCAACGATGGTTGCTGGAATGATTGGAGGACAAGTTGGTCGAGAGATTGGTGGTATAATCGGTGCTGTTGTGGGTACAGTGGCTATTCCTATTCCCGGAGTTGGAACTGGGGTTGGTTATGTGGCAGGAGAGGTTATTGGACAAGTATTGGGTGTAATTATTACTACTGTTTCATGTAGCGCTATTGTATCTGTATATAATACGTCTAAGCATTTGAATGACTATAAGTTAAAGGAAGCACAAATACGTCGATTAGAAACAGATGCACTTCAAGAGATGGAGAATCAAAGATGCAAATTTCGTGAAATTGTTGAGCATGAATACAAGGTTTGGGATGAAACAATACAAAGCGGATTTGATCAGATTTTAAGAAGTGCATGTGAGGAAACTTATAATTTACAGGGTGTGACAGATGGTCTTGATAAAATTTTATCTGTATTTGGTAAGAAAGTGAAATTTAGTAGCATGGACGAGTATGAAAATCAATTAGATATGCCATTAAAATTGAGTTTCTAATATTAGGAAAGGGGGAAACGGTTAAACCGGAAAAAATGATAATTGAAGGATTAGCAGTAGCAGCATTTGTAAAAACATGTTACAGTGCAAACAAATCGCTGGAAATGGATGAGAGAGCTTTAAAGAAATACGCCAAAGCATTTGAGAAAAACGAAGAAGCAGAATTATTGGTAAGAAAAAAGGCGGAATACACAGATAAAAGATTGGCAAATGTTGCAAAGAAAAAACGTGCCATTGTTCAAAGTACAGTACCAAGATTTGTTGATGTATATAGTCAGATACAAAAAATCGAATTGGATAACAAATCCTCTGTTAATGAAATTGCACTGAGAAACAGTGTTCAAAAGCTGGGGGTTCTTAATTCCATTTCAATATCAGTTAAAAAGGGATTTACTGATAAAGAGCTTGTTTGTGGTTTTATTACTAAGGGATTTGGAAAATTGATGGAAATGGATTCCGAAAGATATTTATCCGCTGCAAGTAGTCAAGTAAGAGCATCAAATGTAGCTTACTCTCAAGCACAGTCTATTGGTGAAGCCTATGATGCAATTTGTGGACGAGCAGATCGAATTGCACAGTTACTTATGGCAATGAATGCATTATTTATTAAATCAATTACTGAAACAGAAAGAGTGATAAATACAAATGGATTAAATGTCAGAAATTACAGTGAATATGACAAAGGCGTTTTAATGACTTGTGTAAATATTGCGGGTGCGATGTCAGATATTATTGATGTACCAGTTGTTGATGAAAAGGGTCAGCTTTGTCAATCTGCGATAGGAATGATTGAAACTGGAGAGCAGTACATAACAAAAATGAATAATATTTTATAATAGGGGGATAAAAAATGAAACAGATTAAAGTAAGTGCAAATTGCAATGGATGTGGTCTGTGTATTGTGAATTCTTCATATTTACAGGAGAATGATGAAGGCAATGCTCAACCAGTGCCAGGAAAAGCAATAAAAGATTCTGATTTTTCAGAAGTACAGAGAGTTGTTAATGATTGCCCAGAGAAAGCATTATCAATCGTTGAAACAGGAAAAGCGACTGCGTCTGGAAAAGCAGGAATTAATCAGGTTATTGATGCGTTAAAAAAGCAGTGCGATTCTATAAGCGTTAAAAAAGTGAGCTGTTCAGATGTAAGACTAAGTGCAAAAAAATATAGCATTGATATTCCTTATAGCAGCAAAGAGTACAAACGTGATTATACATCAGAAAGTTCAGCTAAATCTGCCGCACGAGATGAATTCAATAGGTTGTTATATTCCGAAAATGCATATAGACCTTTAATAAAAAAAGTTTTTGTTGAATACAAAGTGAACGTGTTAAAACCATACTATAACTGTGAGGATGTTCCAGAAAGTGCATATTATCAATACAATGAACTTGTTAGAAAGCAATTAGCTGATGCATATGCTGAAATAAGCGTTTTAGTTGGAGATGGAAAATTACCAACATCATGGAAAGAGTTTACAGTATATCCGAAGACTAAAGACTGGAGTATTGAAGCCCTGAGAGATTTTGATGAGAGAAGCACCAGTTCAGGTATTATTGCTGATTTAAAAGATAGAGGAGAGTATACAAGTCTAAGTTGGTATATAGACAGACTTGATTTTGATTATGATGAGCAATATGTTGGTGAGGGACTCTTTGGTAAATCAAAATATAAAAATATGTATTACTTCTCAGGTTTCAGAGAGGAAGCAAAAGAGTTCATAGATGATTTGATGGGGTCGATTGATTCAATGTCGGGCGATATTGAAGATGGAGCAGTAAGTTCGATTAATTCTGCATTTGAAACTTTTGAGAAGGAACTAAAGAAGGAATATTCGGCTAAGATTGATGAATTAAAAAGGCTGGTATGATTAGATAAGTAGTTAAATTCTTTTGAAACAATTGGCACACTTCTATACTTCTGATAGTTTTCGTCAATATTGAAAGGTTGAGGAGATATCGTCCCGATTAAGAGGGCTACTCACCTTGCAACGCGTTGCATCTATCTCCTATGGACTTCGTATCTATAAAATTTGTTACAGTTAATCATAGATACAGAGTTTATAGGAATTAAAATATTAGAAATATGGAGGTTGATAGTATGTCAAGAACAAAGATTAATATCGTAATGCCAAAACTAAAACAACATGCTGATAAAGTTTTAGCTGATTTAGGATTTGCTTGCTCAGAAATGGAGTTTATACAAGAGTGCAAAAATCAATTTCTAAGTGAATATGAAAAATCTGAACGAGAATATAATGGTGTAATAATAACTTAAATATCTGGAAAAGGAACACCGCCAGCACCGGAAAAATATTTTAAAATTGTGTATCATAATGCAGTTGTGAGATATAAGAAAGAGGAATCAAGTAGTTAAGTATAATTTCTGAAAGCGTGACAGTGACAATTTTTTGGACGATTGAATATTATTATGCATGAAAAATTATTAGGGGTTGTTATTATGAAGGTTAGTAAAAAGTTTATATTTATTAAGAAGTCTCAGTCATTAATAATTGAAATGGAAGCAGAGTTAGAAGTGATTCGAGACTTTTTCTATGGAATATTAGGGTGTTTGGCGGAGGGGAATAAACAATCAGAACAACCTTTTCAAGTTTCTGATAATAAGAAACAGATCACTATACAATTCTTAAGTACGAAATATGCATCAAACAAAAGAATAAATAAATTGATAAATTTCTTCTCGATAATCGAAAAGGATGCTTTTATTTATTTTTATCCTTATAATAAGGATGTAGATGAAATGTTTGATTTATTTAAGGAATCGTTGGCATATTATGATCGAGGGTGCAGTCCAGAAGAAATTGAAGCGAATATGAAGAGTCATTTTGAAGAGTATAGATATACTAAAGATGTCTTGGAAAAACTGTCTTACACATTTAATCCTATTGTTCCATCACACAGAGTGGTAGTTGGAGAAAGTGAAAAATCAAAAAGAAAATGTATTTATTGTGGAGGCTTTCAAGGGGATAGGAATCATACTACTTTTAAAGAAAAAGCACATGCAATACCAGAAGCATTAGGAAACAAGAAGTTTATTCAAAATGAAGAGTGTGATTCATGTAATTCCTTTTTTTCTGAAAACGCTGAAGAAGACTTAAGCAATATGCTGATGTTTAATCGTTTAAAATATGGAATAAAGGGAAAAAATGGATATCCAATATTTCAAATTGGACCGAGAAAATATGTTAGATATTTTGACTGGAGAGAAGAGGATTATCAAAAAGATTGGGGATACTTTGAGGCTGCGAAAAAATTAGTACGACAACAAAGAGCGGTATGTCCTGTTGCTGTAGATATAGGTGGTACAAAAGTAGATAATCAAATATGTATATCAAACATAAAAGATTATTGTCCTATGCATGCATATAAAGCATTAGTAAAATGTGTAATAGGGCTAATTGGTAATGACAAGTTAGGCTATTTCAAGAAGACAATTCAATGGCTAAGGTATGATAACAGCTATCATAAGTTGCCAGAGGTTGCTGTGATTAAAAGCAATAGGCTGATTACTGAACCAGAATTGTACATATTTGAGAGAAAAGAAATTAGTAATTATGATTTGCCGTTTTGTTATGGTGAGATTAGGATTACTGATCAAATATTTGTTTTTGTTATACCTTTTTGCGAACAAGATAGAAAGAAATTCAGAATAATTGAAAAGGAGATATCGTTTAAAAAAATACTTGATTCTATGTATGGAAATTATGAATTAAGCGATTTTTCGGAGACTGAAAGTAAACAAGTTGAAAAGACGTTCACCGATAAAATAGAGATAAAAGTGGAATGATTTATAAAGAGAAAAATAATTGTTGAGTCTACGGAGTTTGATTTACAATATATACTAGACAATGGAAATTATTGCGTCTGTTCTTTTTTTGTAAAGGATCAGGTTCAGTATGCTGGTGAACCAGCATACTGGATGTTGAAGGAAAAGATTGATTTAATAAATGATGTGACAGAAATTATCTATAAGAGAATTGTTGAAAAGTAGAGGCAGGGATTATTTCCCTGCCTCGATATATTTCTGCTTATATTGTTCTGCCAGCTCAGGCTTTCGCCATCGCTGATACAGATTGTTGAGATATAGATAAGATCCTCTGGTAAATTCATGATTTGTACCAACAGTATCGGTAAATATGGATTCTGCAAGGCGAAGGTGCTGTTCTGCAAGGGCAGGATTAGCGTTACTTAGTGCAAGAATTCCACACTGGAATTGGCAGTAACCATAGTCAAAGGTATTACATCCTTCGTACTCAGTTACAGTCTGCTCATAGAAGTCTAGCAGAGAAGCAGCATGTTCAAAATCTTTCCCTTGAATGAGCAGACTTACCAGATTTCCCATCTGCTGGAGAACATCGTGATTTTCCATTGTACCTAACGATTCATATTCTTTACGAATGGAAATGGCTGTTTGCATTTCTGCGGCAGCACCTGTCATGTCTTTTGCGGCAAGATAGCAGTTTGCCAGATTATTATGCAGATTAGACGCAAGACTAACGGTTTGAATATCAGTGGTATCCGTAAGCATTGGAGTAATTATATCCAGTGCTTTTTTTCTGCGTTTCATTGCATTGGCATAATCTTTTTTGATATAGAATAGTTCCGCTTTGTAATCTAAAAGCAGTGCTTTAGAACGTGGTTCACTAATCTGATTCTCCTGCATGACATATTCCATGTGCTTCACTAATTTGGCAAGATAATCGGTTACCCCGTATTTTTCAAAGTATGGAAATTCATCCTGTAATAACAGTAGATAATCTTCTGGAGCATCTATAATAATTCTATCATTGATACTGATAAGTGAGGACAGCACTTCTTCTGGGCGGCGGATATCCAGTCCATGTACCAGACAGATTCCATGCAGCGTATTAAGCAATGTGCGGCAGCCTGTTACAGATGGGAGTGTTTCTAATAATGCCATCTGCTGAATTAGTGGGTGAAGGCTAAGTGTTCTGTTTTCGGTATTTTCTGTAATAAAACCATACTTTATCATATGATTGACTTCATTTAGATTCTGTAATTGCAGCCAGTTCTTGATAGAGCGTTTTCTGATTCCTGAGGTTGGAAGCAGGGAGAGATTGCTTAATATACTTTGTTCTGTTTCAGATAAATGGTTAATCTGAAGCAGCTTTCGTAAGTGCTCAATTAACAAAGCTTGATTGAAAGTTTCGTCCTTATACAGTTCGATTTCTTCCTCAATATCAGCATTAACTCCGCAGGTCTTTAATTCCTGCAATAATTCTTCTGGTTCCATCCCACTCGCATTGATCGCAAGTGCTGCAAGGCATACAGTCAGTGTATGAGCATTCAATACATCAATGATTTCTCTTGCCGTATCTGGTTCTAATTTTGCAGAAGGACAGTGGCGATAAAACAATTCTGTCAGTTCTTTCTCTTTATCTAATTCCCTAATTTCCAGTGTCTCAAAGGATGTAATCTTACATCTGGTAGTGACAAAAAATTGAAAATCGTTTTTTAGAAATTCTCTCATCAATCCATCATCTTTTGGCAATACATTGAAGTTATCCAGAATGATCAGGCTGTCAGAGTGTAGCTTCTTCAATACATCATAATGAGATTGATAGAGTTCTTCCTCATTCATTTCAGCGGTATCGCTATCAATTTCCATTCCAGCAATACATTTCTTTAAGCTTCCTGAGTAGTGTAGGAAGATGATGTTGGTATATTTCTTCTTATATTTCTCCGCAAACATCTTTGCAAATTCACTTTTACCGATGCCGGGTACACCTGTGACAAATAAAAGAGAATGTTCACTCAGCTTGTCATATGCACTTTTTAATTCTGTTTTTCTCCCTATAAACTCCTTTGTGTGTGAGGGTACACGACAGCTTAGCATGGTTTCAGACAAGTCTGGTGAATACAGATTGCCATTGTGATGATCGTTCAAGATGGCATATCGGATGACCTGTGTATAAAAGGCTGCATCGTCTGTAATTGAGAGTAATGCATCTGCTGTATTCTGACTAATGGCAGAAATACTGTCAGTAATCAGTTCGGTTACCTGTAAACGAGCATTAGCTGGGTTGATGAGATTTAGAATTATCTTAAATTCGAAATCATCAATCATTGTATCCCATTCGTTATTTTCATAAGTCTTGATAATATCGAGAGGTATGGGACGAGTGCCATTACACCAGCGACTGTACTGGATATTGTCATCTACATATAAATCAGAACCTTCCAGAGTGTCATCCAGATACGCAGAAAATAGATTGCGTACAAGTTGATGCTGTGGGTAGGTTTTCTTTTTATTTTCCAGTAATACACCAATAACATTGGCGAAGGTCAATCTATTTCTCATCTGTGAGGCTCCTTTTTAAGTTCATGATATTCAATCTGTTTATCTTATATGTGCTAATTCGATTCATGTCAAAAGTCTTTATGTCAAGTCTTGGTCAAGTGGCCGTCAATTATTTTATCCTCTATATTTTACTACAATTACCTTACAAAACATAGCCACGTCGCATCAGAAATAAAGCAAAGCGGCTACAAAGATTATAACACGAAACAAACTGATGTTCTATAACGATTTTGGGATGTTTCAACCGCACATTGACAATTGAATAGGCTGTAGAGATGGGGAAGTCCCCCTGAGCGATAAGGATTGAAAAGAAATTTTCAGTAAGAGCCAGGGAATAGGAATCACGTCAAGTTGGGAGAGGATCTCGCGCAGGAGAGGCCCGCATTTATTGAAAGAATGAATCTGATAGATGGATGGAAGCAAAGCAACCGCCCCACTCTACATAGAAAGCCAAGGTCATAACTACTTTTGCCAGATGAAACCATTTGATGATCATCATTTCAAGTAATCCACATTTGTGGAAGGAAAGAAGGTGATAGAGAGAATTTATGTAGAGGAGGTGCATGGGGATGACAAGAGAGATGGAATATGCAAAATGTATTGCAGTCTTAAGAAAACTTTTCCGTAAGGAAATGATTACTGAGATGGAATACAACAAAGCAAGACAGAAAATCATGGACAGATATTTGATTGTCCAGAGCGGTGAATGTGATGCAGCATAAATTGCAGTGACACATTCGTTCACATTTTAATTTGGAAGTATGATGTCAGCATACAGGGAAGCAATTCAATGTATGCTGATGTTTTTGTTCATAGAGAAGAGATAACAGGAGGTATTAGGATGAATGAAGTACAGGTATTAGAAGCGAAGAAGTCGGCGCCAAATAGCAGGGGGCGTTCAAGAGACACAGGTGGTGCAATTCGATTAGAGAGAATTCGTGTTGCTGCATATTGCAGAGTATCGACGGATGGAGATGAACAGCTTGGAAGTTTTGAATCACAGAAATTGTATTATGAGGATAAAATCCGAGAAAACCCGGATTGGGTAAATGCAGGAATTTTTGCAGATGAAGCAATTACTGGAACTAAGACGGATAAACGTGAGGGATTTCAAGAAATGATTACGAAATGCCAGCGTGGTGAGATAGATATGATACTCACAAAATCCATTTCTCGATTTGCAAGAAATACAGTGGATACGCTGAATTATGTTAGAATGCTTCGGAGTAAGAATATTGCAGTTTTCTTTGAAAAGGAAAATATTCATACGCTGGATATGAATGGAGAAATGCTTCTAACCATTCTAAGTTCACTGGCACAGCAGGAAGTAGAATCTTTATCGCAGAATGTGAAGATGGGATTAGCCATGAAGATGAAGCGTGGAGAACTGATTGGTTTTAATGGATGTCTTGGATATGACTATCATCCAGAGGACAAGACATTAACAGTAAACGAAGAGGAAGCAGAAACAGTTCGATTTATTTTCGACATGTATTTGCAGGGATACGGAACAACAACCATTGCAAAGCGTCTTATGGAGCTTGGAGTAAAAAACAAAAAAGGTGAAGTAAGCTGGCATACACATGGGGTAATGGGAATCATCAAGAATGAGAAGTACAAGGGGGATGTTCTTCTTGGAAAAACATTTACAACAGATCCAATTACAAAGCGAAGACTGGCAAATATGGGAGAAGAAAATCAGTATTATATTACAGACCATCATGAACCAATTGTATCTAAGGAAGATTGGAAGAAAGCAGATGCAATTCGTAAGAAGCGTAGTAAAAACAAGGTTGTGGAGACAACAGGTGCAAGAGAACGTTACACCAGACAATATGCGTTCAGTAGTATATGTGAATGTGCATATTGTGGGCATAAGCTCACCAGAAGAACAAGGCATAGTAGTTCGGTATATGAGAAAACTGTGTGGCAGTGCATGAATGCTACCAAGAATGGAATTGATAATTGCCCGAATTGTAAGGCGATTGATGAATCAATATTAGAAGGTGCTTTTTTGGAAGCCTTTGGATTATTGGCAGAAAACTTTGATGATGTTTTAGATGTGGTACTGAATGCAGTTGAGGAAAGTGCCAATGATCAGGATTCTATTAGAAAAAAGCAACAGCTCGATAAAGACATTTCTTCGGTAGAATCGAAAAAAAGCCGAATGACAGATATGCTGATTGATGGTACAATAACCAAGGAAGTGTATGATGAAAAGCTGATTGAATTTACAAGAAAGCTCCATACACTAAATGAAAAGAAATTATTATTAGAAGAAATTATCAAGAATCAGAAAGATGTAAGCAGACGAATGTCTGAGCTTCGAGAGACACTGGAAAACGAAGAAATTCTGGATGAATTCGACAGGGTGGTATTTGAGAGTATCGTCGATAAAGTATTGGTCGGCGGATATGATGAAGATGCTACACCCGATCCTTACAAGCTGACCTTTGTACTAAAGGGAAAACAGACAGGTGTTGTACCTGATGCGAAAGCACACTTTAAGGAACAGAAGGATTCTAAGAAAGGGAAGAAGGTGTCATAAGATGGAAAACAAGCTGGCAGGAGTTGTAGATCAAACTGTAATTGAGACAGAGACTGTGGATACAAAAATGTATTCATGTGAGAATGACGTGGCGAACAAAATGTGTTCATCACAGTCACACGACACATGTGGAGACGGTTGTTCTTCTGTCCCAACAAAAACCGAGTGATCGAATTGAGGTAGATTTGGACTTGGATGAGTTGGATGTGACAAGTGCGGAGACGAAAGCTACTTATGCTGAGATTAAGGATTATGTGTTGAAAGAGCACGAACTTAAAGTATCTAACCTTTATATTTCACAAGTAAAACGGAAATGTGGATTAGAGGTTGGGGAGAATTACAATCTGGCGAAGTCGGAGGATGCGAAGCAACTGAATTGTCCAGGAGAGAAGGAAAAAGCGATTGTAAAAGCATTGAATCATTTTGGGATGATATAAAGAGACAAAGTATAATTTTAACGTTTGATAAAATTCAATGAGAAGCTGCCAGATTATTAGCAGCTTTTCATTTCAGTTTTACATCAAAACAAGTGAATTTTATTATTTAGCTTAATTGTTTTAGTGCACTTTTTAAATCATCTTCTGGAGTACTAATTGGTTTCATCTCAAAGGTATCTACTAAATATTGCAGCACGTTTGGAGAAATGAATGCAGGTAAGCTTGGACCAAGATAGATACCCTTTATTCCAAGAGATAATAATGCTAATAAATCAGCTACTGCCTTTTGTTCATACCAGGAAAGTACAATGGTTAATGGAAGTGAATTTACGTCTGTATCAAACGCATCTGCTAGAGCTGTAGCAATTCTAACCGCAGAATAGGCATCATTACATTGTCCAACATCTAATAATCTGGGTAATCCAGCTACGGTACCAAACTCTAACTTGTTAAATCGATATTTTCCACAGGCTAAAGTTAAAATAACACAATCATCTGGAACCCTCGTGGCATAATCAGTATAGTAGTTTCTACCAGGTTTCGCCCCATCACAGCCTCCAATCAAGAAGAAGTGTCTTATTTTTCCAGACTTTACTGCGGCTACAATTGTTTCAGCGTGAGATAGGGTTTCATGATGTGCAAAGCCTACCAAGATTTCCTTTTCTTTCTCATTTTCGGTGAAACCACCCAATTCCAAGGACTTATGAATAATTTCGCTGAAATCTTTAGTTCCATCTTCTGATACGTCAATATGTTTGATTCCATCCCAACCCACAACGCTGGTTGAAAATATTCTATCTTTATAGGTTTCCCTTGGTCTCATTAAACAGTTCGTTGTCATTAAGATACAGCCAGGGATTTCATCAAATTCTTTCTGTTGATTTTGCCATGCTGAACCATAATTTCCAACCAGATGTTTATACTTTTTAAGTTCAGGATAGCCGTGGGAAGGTAACATCTCACCGTGAGTATATATATTGATTCCTTTCCCTTCTGTTTGCTGTAATAACATTTCCAAATCTCTTAAATCATGACCAGATACAATAATAAATGGACCTTTTTTCGTATGAACATTTACCTTTTGTGGGGAGGGGTTTTGATACCTTGTTGTATTAGCTTCATCTAACACTTGCATAACCTGAACGCTCGCGTCACCTACTCGCATGGTCATACGAATCATGTCTTCTAAAGTTAGATTGTTGTTTGTTGTAGCTTCTAACCCATAGAAATACATATTATCAACCTGATCATTACAATGACCGATAAATCTAGCTTGATGACCATATGCACTGACGCCTTTTAACCCATAGAGTATTGTTGATCGTAAGGAGCGTATGTCTGCATCGATACTTTGATCATACATAATCCCTGCTTTGATGGAATCCTTCAACATATCTTCTTTTGTATCAGATAAATTATAAGTAGCTTGTTCAGGATAGTTCCCATCGCCTGCAAGATTTCTTAATGCCTCTTTAATCTGCTGTGATTCTTTTAACATACGTACATGTACTTCTGAATCAAAATTAACATTGGTTAATGTGGTGAATAATCCGTTTTCTGTGAATTGTACTACTTTTTTATCTATTACTTCACCTCGATCAAGAATCGTTTTTGCATAGCAAGAGATTCCTTTCAACTGATAAATCAACAAATCTTGTAAATTTGCTATTTCTGGTGTTTTTCCACATACACCACTCTTCGTACATCCTTTTCCACCTGCTGTTTGTTCACATTGATAGCAAAACATAGCTTGTTCCATAGAAAGCCCTCCATTATAAAATTCTCATAGATTTAAAAATAAATATATTTAAATTATTGCAAGTTTTGTGTTAATTATTCACTGAGTTGCAATACTATATATGTTGTAATGGATGGGTGTCGCAATTTTGGAAATGTTATGATTATCCAAGAATGAAATTGATTTAAAAGAAAAAGAAGTAGCAAAATGCCCTTTGTCAATGTCGTTACTTCTTTAAACATTCTTTAAGTAAATCTATTGAGATTATCTTAAATGAGTTTTGATAGTAGTCAATCATTCCGATACCTTTCATGGTGGCTAATTCTCGGCACATGGAGGTGCGTGATACATTCAGATACTCAGCTAGTTCGTTACGATTTAGGTTTATATTAAAGATAAAGCTGTTACACTTATTTGATTCATTTAGAAGAAATGTAGCAAGTTTTTCACGTAAGCCCTTTAGCATTAAGAGTTCCATTTTCCGATTCATGTAATAATTTTTTTCACCTAATAGCATCATCATGTTTTTTATTAGTTGAACGTGAAATCCACAGGAATTGCTACATGTTTTTATTATTCTTTCAAAAGGAATGAATAATACCGTTGAATCCTGTTTTGTGCGGACTGTAATTGGAGAAGTATGCTGTTTAGTACAGGCTATTCCTTCTGCAAAAATGTCAGAAGGAAGGAGAATGTCCATGATATGCCTTGAGCCGGCGAGGTCTTCTTTAATCAGTTCAATAGAACCGGAAATTAGAATTCCAACATAAGTTATTTCATCACCGGTAAAGAAAATATATTCATCACTTTTGAACTTTTTTTTATATGAATTTATACAGGATAATAAACTTATGTATTCATTTTCATTAATATTTTCGAATAATGCGCATTTTGATAAAACTGAATAAACTTCGTCCATAGAAAACCTCCTTAAATAATATAATAAAAATGTAGCAGTAGCTACAAAAAAAGTCAATGACTTCTATTATAATAACAGCATAAAGAGATAATATGAGTATTAGAATGATAAACACTAGACTAGGAGGTAAACAATGAGTGCATTTTTAGGTCCAATACATTATTGGTTATATAATAAAATTCAGATTCAGCAAAGTATTGTAAATAAAATTATTGAAGCAGGGGAAGAAACTATCCCAGAGTTAAGGGAATATTTGAATACTAAATATGGTAAATCAGAGACAAGACCACTTGAAGATGTGATTGATCAGAGCAATATTCATGGATGGCTTCAAGAACAGGTATCCAGAGAAGAATTTAAGTTGGCAGAAAGTATAACATTATTACTAAAAAAGAAAACTGAAATTTTAAATGAAATAAAAGATATATTTCAAATTGCAGGAAAATCTATATTTAGAACCATTACTATAGAAAATGTTTCAAATGCATATAAAGCCATAAGTAATAGTTTACTTGATGGAATGCCCTGTGATCATGCCAATAGTGTAATTGAGGAAAATGAGGAAAGGATTGTTTGGAAAAGAAACAGCTGTGTTCATCAAAAATATTGGAATGAGGTAAATGGAGATATTACTGTTTATTATATTCTTAGAGATGAATTCATTAAAGGAAGTTTGGATAATACCGTATATTTATACAAGAAAACAGGAACGGATAGTTATGAAATAAGGAGGAATTTGAAATGACCAGCATTGAATTAGTGGTAGAAGAACATAAAAACATTATCAGGATGTTAAAGGTAGTTAGAGCTGCTTCTTATGGGATTTTACAAGGAGAAGAAATCAATTATGAAGATTTTGACAAGATGATAGATTTTATAAAAAATTATGCGGATGTTCATCATCATGGAAAAGAAGAAAAGTTCTTATTTAAAGAAATGGTGGATAACCTTGGTAAGATTGGAGAAAATCTTATTAAAAGTGGAATGCTAGTAGAACATGACTGGGGAAGATTATTTATCAGTGAATTGATTTCTGCTTTAGAAAAAGTAAGATCTGGAAATGAAGAAAGCAAAATAGATGTAATTTCTAATGCAGTTGGATACGCCAATCATTTAGCGCGACATATTAAAAAAGAAGATGAACTTGTTTATACTTTTGCTGAAAAGCAGCTTGATCCGGAAATTTTAGAACATGTAAATTCACAGACGGAAGAGTTTGAGCAAGATGCCAAAGAAAAAGGCGTTCAAAAATATTATATAGGACTTTTAGAAGAGTTAGAGTTGAAATATATAAAATAAAATGTATAGAAATGGAGAAGAAGATATGGCAGATATTATGAAAAATATGAAAAAAGCAGAAATTGTGAAATTAAAAGAACAAGTATCTTATCAAGAAGGACAGATCATCAGCAAAACACTGGTACAGAACCAGGCGGTCAGCATGACGATATTTTCATTTGATAAAGACGAAGAAATAAGTACACATGAGTCAGAAGGAGATGCTCTTGTTACCTGCCTGGATGGAAAAGGGAAAATTACAATTGATGGAACTGATTATGAACTGCTCGAAGGAGAATCCATCGTAATGCCTGCAAAACTTCCTCACGCAGTATATGCGCTGGAACAATTCAAAATGTTGTTGGTGGTAGTGTTTTAGAGGATAAATAATTCAGGTTTTAACAAGGTGATTATATGACCATTTACCAGTAGGATGTTCTCATTGGACATATGCTTCAATTCTCTGGAAAGAGAAGGCCTTGCAATTCCTAAAATGTTAGCAATTTCAATTTTAGAGTGACTGAGTGCTATATTGGTAGATCCCGATTTCTTGAATTCGTTTGACAAATAATAAATGATTCGGGATCGAACATCCTTATATTGAAGCATTTTCAGCTTTTCTTTAAAATTCATTACCCTTGTAGAGAGAAAAGCAATGTAATTCTCACCAAATTCAGGACTGAACTTTAATAACTGACGGATTTCGTAAAAAGGGATATATAAAATCTGACAACTGCTTGTTGTAACTAATGTAAATGGAAATAGTGGTTGTGTTACACCTAATAATGCAGCACCAAAGGTGTCGGTAGATTCAAACATGTTTATGGTTAGGGTTTCACCATCTGCATTGATTTGCCTTGCAGCTATGGATCCAGATAGTATAAAGCCAAGGTTGCGACAAGAATCACCTTCCTGAACAATGATAGTCCCTTTTTTATAGGTACCAACGATGCAATAGTCAAGATGAAGCAATGCTGATAAAGTTGATTCAGGAATATTTTTGAATAACGGATTACAGAGCAGTAACTTTGTTTCGATAAGAATCCTTCCTTTCTGACAAATGTGTAACAGTAGTTACAGTTTTTAGTTAATAAATAAATTATACTATAAAGAGTAGTGAAATGAAAAGGAGGTTTTTGTTTGGTAGAGAAAACTTTTAAGATAACCATAGGGAATGAAAGAAATATTGAGAAGGTGATACAGGATGAGAATATCCATTATATTCATATGGTTTTTGGAAAAGATGAAGGATTACCAGAACACTTTTCTAATTCTACCGTATATATGACCGTAGTAAGAGGAATATTGTCAGTTAGTCTGGATGAACAGGAGATTCATAAATATCAAGCAGGTACTGTACTTAAGATTCCGTTTCAGACTAAAATGAATGTAAGTAACAAGGATGTTGATGTGCTTGAATTAATTGTTGTAAAAGCACCAGCTCCAATAAATATATAAATCTAAGGAGGAATTTTTTATGAGCATGTTTTGTTATCAATGTCAGGAAACAGCAAAAAACACAGGATGTACTGTTAAAGGGGTTTGTGGTAAAAATGAAGAAGTGGCAAAGTTACAGGATCTTTTGATTTATGTCTGTAAGGGAATTGCAGAAATTGCAGTAAAAGGAAAGGAAGAAGTAGCTACAACCAGTGATGTGAATCATGAAGTAATTAAAAGTTTATTTATCACAATCACAAATGCCAACTTTGACGAAGTGGCAATTGAAAAGCAGATTGTACATATGCTGGCTCTTCGTGATGGTTTGGGAGCAAATGTAACTGGTACAGATTATCATGATGCAGCTACTTTTACAGTATCCGATAAAACATCCATGCTAGAAAAAGCAACAGGAGTAGGTGTCCTTGCAACAGAAAATGAGGATGTCAGATCTCTTAGGGAACTCATTATTTATGGATTAAAGGGAATGGCTGCATATACACATCATGCATTGAATGCTGGAAAAGAAAATACAGACATTTATGGATTTATTTATAAGGCTCTTGCATCAACACTTGATGACACACTTTCCGCAGATGATCTCGTAGCGCTGACTTTAGAGACTGGGCAGTTCGGTGTATCTGCGATGGCACTTTTAGATGAAGCAAATACATCAAAATATGGAAATCCAGAAATTACGACTGTGAATATTGGAGTAAGAAATAATCCGGCAATTTTGATTTCCGGACATGATCTGACTGATCTTGAACAGCTACTGGAACAGACAAAAGGTACAGGAGTAGATGTATATACCCATAGTGAAATGCTTCCAGCTCATTATTACCCATTCTTCAAGAAATACGATAATTTTGCAGGAAATTATGGTGGATCATGGTGGCGTCAGGTGGATGAATTTGGACCATTTAACGGACCAGTATTATTTACCACAAACTGTATCGTACCTCCAAGAAAAGAAGAGATCAGAGACAGAATCTTTACGACAGGAGCCGCAGGGTATCCTGGAAGCCAGCATATTGACGCGGATGAGAGTGGAAAGAAAGATTTTTCTAAGATCATTGAAATGGCAAAGACATTACCATCACCAACAGAAATCGAAACAGGAACTATAACAGGAGGTTTTGCTCATGAACAGGTATTTGCTCTTGCTGATAAGGTAGTCGATGCGGTAAAATCTGGGGCAATCAAAAAATTCTTTGTTATGGCGGGCTGTGATGGAAGAATGAAATCCAGAGAATACTATACAGAATTTGCAGAGAAACTTCCAAAAGATACGGTGATCTTAACAGCTGGATGTGCAAAATACAGATATAATAAGTTGCCATTAGGTGATATTGGAGGAATTCCAAGAGTATTAGATGCCGGTCAGTGTAATGATTCCTATTCATTAGCAGTGATTGCATTAAAGTTAAAAGAAATATTTGGTGTTGAGGATGTTAATGAACTTCCAATTGCTTATAATATTGCATGGTACGAACAAAAAGCAGTCATTGTACTTCTTGCACTTTTATATCTTGGTGTAAAAAATATTCATTTAGGACCAACACTTCCTGGATTTTTATCTCCAAATGTAGCAAAGGTTCTGGTAGAGAATTTTGGAATTGCAGGAATTGGAACTGTTGAAGATGATATTGAAATGTTCTTATCATAAAAAGAAGGAGATGAAATATATGAGAGCAGAAATTGATCGAGATGGATGTATATCTTGTGGTTTATGTGCATCTACCTGCCCAGAAGTATTTCGTATGGGAGAAGATGGACCAGCAGAAGTTTATGTGGATGTGGTTCCGGAAGATGCAGAAGATACAGCTAGAGATGCATGTGATGGGTGTCCAGTATCTGTTATAATAGTTGAATAAAAATATGGTAATTAATAAGTATGCCTCATCATGAAAGTATTGATGGGGCAATACTTTTAATTAAAAATAGAATTAGGGTGGTTTGTATTATGAAAAAGAGTGCATTCGTAATGAAAGAAATGATTCAATATTTTGAGGGCGATATCAAAAGAATCAATCATTTGATAAAGGTTTTTGGATTTGCTAAGACACTAGGAGAATTAGAACGTATTGATTCATATACACAAGAAATTATTGAAATTGCTGCATTAACACATGATATTGGCATAAAAAAAGTGAAGAAAAGTACAACAGTTCTTCCGGTCATTATCAGCAAATTGAAGGTCCAAATGAAGCAAGAATGCTACTACGTCATATTGAAATCGAAGACGAGTTAATTGAAAGAGTCTGCAGGTTAATAGCCCACCATCACACTTATATAGGCATAGATGCAGTTGATTATCAGATACTAATCGAAGTTGATTTTCTGGTAAATGCATGGGAAGAGAATATGGAAAAATCGGTTATCTTTAGTACGAAGGAGAAAATATTTAGGACAAAATCTGGAAAAGCTATGCTTGATAGCATCTATAAACTTGAGCAATTTTAGCAACTTATTTTTTGAAAGGAGGTAATGATGAACAAAAAAATCTACTTGAGTAAAACTGTTTATGAACTTTGCAAGGAATATCCTGAAATTGCAGATATTCTAAGTGGTTTAGGATTTCATGATATACTAAAGCCGGGAATGATTCAGACAGCTGGACGTTTTATGACTATACCGAAAGGAGCTGTAATGAAAAAAATTAATCTAGACAGAATCATAGAAACTTTGAAAGAGTATGGGTATCAAATAGTGGAGGAGGATTCTAAATGAGCGAGTATATAAATAATAGAGAGTTACGAAAAAATACGATAAAAGATATAATTAAGCAACTTCATGCGGGAAAAACTGTAGACGAAGTGAAAAGCCAATTTGAAAATATATTTGAAGGGGTATCAGCAACAGAGATATCAGAGGCAGAGGGGGCACTTATCGCAGAAGGGTTACCTGTTGAAGAAGTACAACGATTATGTGATGTACATGCCTCCATTTTTAAAGGCTCGATTGAGGAAATCCATCAACCGCAGGATCCTTCTTTCATACCAGGACATCCCGTTCATGTTCTTAAACTTGAAAATAGAGAAATTGAAAAGATTGTGAATGCAATTAAAACTCATATATCAGAAGTAAACATTCCTTCAGGAATGCAAAGTATTCGTGAAGGAATTGAAAATCTTTTAAAAGTAACGGTACATTATAAGAGAAAAGAAAATCTTTTGTTCCCATATATGGAGAAATATGGTATAACTGCTCCTCCAAAAGTAATGTGGGGTGTTGATGATGAAATTAAAGCAGCTATAAAGGAAATAAAAGAAATATTTACAACAGAATTGATAGATATCGAAAATTCAGTCGTAAAGCTTAAAGAAGTTCTTGAAAAAACAGAGGAAATGATATTTAAAGAAGAAAATATAATGATACCTATGCTGGTTGAAGTTATGACACAGGATGAATGGAAGCTGGTATCTGATGAAAGTTCTGAAATTGGATTTATCGTTTCTGATATTCCGGAATGGGAACCAATTGTAAGTGATGATGTACCTACTGAAAAAAATAGTAAACAAGAAGTAACACAGCAAGGTTTGATTCAATTGCCATCAGGGATTTTTAAACTTGAAGAATTGATTTGTATGCTAAATACACTTCCTTTTGATATAACGTTTGTAAATAAAGATGATGAAGTGAAATACTTTTCAGAAGGGAAGGAAAGAGCATTTCCAAGAACCAGAGCGATTATTGGACGTAATGTATCAAATTGTCATCCACCAGCAAGTGTCCATGTTGTTGAAAAATTAGTGGAAGACTTTAAAGCAGGAGTTAAAGATCAAGAAGATTTTTGGATTAGGGCAGGGGACAAGTATATTTTAATCCGTTACTATGCCGTTAGAAATGAAAGAAATGAATATTTAGGTGTTTTAGAGGTGACTCAGGATATTAAACCAATTCAGGAAGTTACAGGTGAAAAAAGATTGTTATCATAATATAAATAGAGATCATGAATTAAAAGTAAAAAGAGATAATTGCAATTTAATCAAAAATCACTCAATTCGCAGTCAATGTAGGTTGGGTGATTTTTTTGTATTCTTTTATTTGTAAAACAAATTGCCTAATGGGCAGAAAGGAAGGTACAACGTATGTATGAAACAAGTATAGTAGGGAAATATCAGCCAGTAGTTATTGGCATCGACCATGGTTTTAGCCTGATTAAGTCCTATCATCACATAATGAGTAATGGAGTGGCGAAGACAAGTGGGAAACCTCCAGTTTTAGAAAATAGCCTTTACTACAATGGTAACTATTATGCAATTGGTGGTAGCCGAATGACAGTAAATGAGGATAAAACAGAGAATGATAACTATTTTATCCTTACACTGGCAGTAATTGCTAAAGAACTGAAAACAAGGGGGATTGAGAAATTTGCAAAGGTGGTGTTGGGAGTCGGAGTTCCATTCAAGCGATTTGGAGAGGAACAGCAAAATCTGGTTGATTACTTGACAAGATCAGGACTTATTGCATTCGAATTTGAGGGACAGGAATTGACGATTGTGATTCAAAAGGTCATATGCTATCCCCAGTGTTTTGCGGCAATTGCAGACCGTATTTCAAACATGGAAGGTAGATATGTGGTTGCTGATATTGGTTCTTGGACAAAGGATATTGTCTGTATTGATAACAAGAGAATTAATGTGGAGCAGAGTGTAACCATTTCACATTCCATTATCACGTTATTTCAGGGAATGAATAGTGCAATATATGCCAAGACAGGCAAGAGAATCCCAGAAGATATTTTGCAGGACTTTATTTTAGGGAAAGAAGTGATTTTACCTTTCGATGTAAAAGAAATTATTGAACAGCAGTTGATGGAGTTTGCTCATAAAACAGAAGGTCAGCTCAATGAATATGGATTTGATATTGATTATTCCAACATTATCTATGTAGGTGGAGGGGCGACCATAATGAGACGATTTGCACCAGATCGAGCAAATGTTTCTTATCTGGAAGATGTTAGACTAAACGCCAGAGGATATGAATTGCTTGCAAAATCCCAGTTGAATCGGAGTTAGTCTATGCAGAAAGTGAAAGATGGATACCGAGCCAGTTTTCGATTGAATGAAGATAATCCGGAACATATAGAAATTTATAAAATGTTCCAAGAACTTATGAACTCAGGTAAATATCGCAATGAATCAGATTTGTATCGGGTGGCAATTGCTAGCCTTTACCAAGAGAAACAAGGAAAGGGTATTGCAGATGAACGTAAAGCAGAATTACAGGAATGTGCCAGAATGTCAGCAAATGAAGTAAGTGAAATGGTTCAAGAAATTATCAATACTGCAATTGCTGATTTGAAAACCTCTGCAATTAGCGTAGCACCTACTGATTCTGATATCTCTTCTAAATCAATGGAAAATATGGGAAAGAAACCTCCTGAATCATCGGAAGTATTACCTGATGATATTTTCGATTTTATGAAGACGCTGGTGTAGAAATAGATTCTATCGAAGATATGCTAAGTCGGACATAGTGGCGACAATATTCGAACGAAGTGAGAAAAATGTCGTCAACTTGTCGGACGTAATAGCTGGGGCTTGGGGTCGCTAGAACCCCAACAAGTTTTGCCCATTGTGTGTACACAGGGCGAAACTTGCTCTACTATTTGCGACGTATCCGGAGCATATTTACGAGCGGAGCGAGTTATTCGTGAACGACCTTAGGGGAGAGAGCGTAGACCGGAGGGAGGAGCGATTTTTGAAAAAAATTGTGACGGCGAAAAGCCATGTGCCGTTTCCGGCACTTTTAGTGAATAGAATATTTCTAATGATTGTATTTGAAGAAATTATTGATGGAAGAAGGTGAGAGATTTGAAGAACGACAGAACAGAAGATATGCATTTTAGGGCAACACCAGAAGAAAAGGAACTGATAAGAAAAAAGGCTGAAAAAGCTGGACTTTCTATGTCAGACTATTTGAGAAGGCAGGCACTGTCAAAGAAAGTAACGGTAATTTCGCCAGAGATTTTTAAAGAGTACAAAGAGCTTTGTGGTCAGCTTGGATGGTATGGAAATAACATCAACCAGATTGCAAAGCACTTAAATGGTGGTGGCGATCAATATACAGTAATACGGTGGCTTGAAAATTATCAGAGGGATCTGGATGATCTGATTATCCGCTTCAAGATGCTGATGGAGAAGAAGATTGCAGCCTAGTGCTGCAATTCTTCTAAAATAAACTAGACCAGGGAGGAGGTTTAACAGATGGCAATACTAAAGCACATCGCAAATAAAAGTAAGATTTATTCTGGTGCAGAGCAATATCTTTGTTTTGAACATGATGCCAAAACAGGAAAACCATTATTGGATGACCAAGGAAGAATGATTGCAAGAAAAGGTATATTAAAAGATTCTCTAAATTGTGATTTTAATTCCTTTGCCGCAGAATGTATTGAAACAAATAATCTTTATCATAAGAATAAGGGGTCAGCGGATATCAAAAGTCACGATTATATTTTAAGCTTTGATCCGAAAGATGATATCACGGCAATGGAAGCAATGGAATTAGCAAAGAAATATGCAGGAAAATTTCTGGAAGGACATCAGGTAATTATCGTAGTTCATCCAGATGGGCACAATGGTAGTGGTAATATCCATGCACACATCGTAGCAAATTCTGTTCGCAAGTATCCTGCTGTTAAGCAAAAATGGCATGAAAAAGCTTGTGAATATAAACAGGGTTGTAAGCATAAATGCACCAATGCCATGCTTCGGTCAGGAAAACAGTGGGTCATGGATGAGTGTAGAAAGCGTGGACTGAATCAGGTGGATTTGTTTCGTTCCAAGGTTCGTGAGGATTATTGGGTACAAAAAAGAGGGCTGGAGAAAGAACCTGATTTCATGACAGATAAAGAGAAATTACGAATCTATGTGGATGCAGCACTTCCTTATGCAACTTCTATGGAACATTTTTCAAAGGTACTTTATGAGAAATATGAAGTTACAACACGAATTACTAATCAGACTATTTCCTTTAAGCTGGCTAATGCAAAACAGGCAATCCGTGGGAAGCGTCTTGGTGATGATTATACTAAACCAGCATTAGAAGAACGCAGACCAAAATTATTTCAGGAACGGTTAGAGACGGAAGCTAAGAAAAAAGCTGAGTTGGATTCTATTATACAAAAACATGTGGAAGAAGAAAAAGCAAAAAGACTAGCCGCAAAGAAGAAGCAGGAAAAAGAATTATTTGATTCCATGCAGGCTCTAAAAAAAGTAGTGGATCAATATGTTAAGAGAGAAGATGCGACATATCAGCGTATTATGGATGCATTACCAAATGATGAAAAAGATCAAGATTCACAAGAACATGTGGTGATAGAGCCAGAAATACCAAAAACCGGTTCGCTAGATACAGTAAATTCATTTCTTGAATCTTCAAGTCAGCAGAATGAAAATAAACCATCAAAGCATAGTGAGCCAGTGGAGCATTATGATTCCTATATTACGGAGAATTATGCAAAAACAGCAATAGAAGCAGAAAAGGATGCTGTGAAAGAAATGGAGGAAGTTTCAAGACCAAGAGATTGGAAAGAAGAATTTGCAGATTATAAGAAGCAACACTCTGAAATGGATGTAGATGTAATGGTTGACGCATTTGATGATTACTATAATGGATTGTGGGATAAATATAATGCTCAGAATATTAATAGAGAAATTCGGACAAGGGGACGATAGAGAATTATGACGTGACCAAAAAGAAGCATCGGGTTCATTTCGCATGGTGGGTTATATTATGTTCTATGATAAGGACGATGTCCGTGTAATCTTATAAAGGCAAGTTGAAATAATAACATTATAATTTACAAAAGATTCATATTTACCATTGTAAAATTATTTGACAATGGTAAATATGAATGATATATTATGTATGAGGTGATAATTATGAAACTTTATACAGAAAAAGAAAAGAATAAACTTCAGAACAACCTTACAGTAATTCGTAAAGTGGCAGGTTGGACAACTGCTGATTTGGGAGAATTAATAGGTGTTACAAAACAAACCATTAGTAATCTCGAAAACAATAAAACAATTATGACAAAAACGCAGTATATTGCAATTCGTGCTATTTTGGATTATGAGATTAGTACCAATACAGAGAACGTTGCATTGGAACAGATTGTAAACATTTTGTTGGATTCCCCAGACTTATCAGAGGAAGAAAGTGCTAAGGTGGAGACAACAATGGCATATGTAACAGGTGCAAAACAAAAGGGAATGAGCAGTGCTGCGATTTCTGCCGGATTGGCCACTCTTGTAACCGCATTGGGGATTATTGGTGGACCTGAAACAAGTAAGTTGGCAGGAAAAACAGCAGTTCCGCTATGGCTTGAGGCAATTAGTGCAACAAAAAGGAAAAAGTAGTTGCGTAGAAAGGAGCATATTATGACAGAGGAAGAATCAGTAATTCTTGAAAAATTAAAGTCAGGTGAATATGATGGTTTTAGACTTGATTACCCGTCATATGGTAAGCTGAACCGAGGTGGTCGTACAAGCCGATATTGTTATATTAAAGATGGTGTGCCGACTGTCGCAACAGAGCGAGAAACAAAAACTTTTGATAATAGAGAAAATGTTTATGAATCAAACATTATAACTGATTGTTCTGATACAGATGAGGATATGCTTGCTTTTGTACAAAAACTTGGATATAAAATGTATGACCATCCAGAAGCTAGAAAATACAGTAAGGATTATTACGATGAAAGAGACAGATTAGCTAAGGAACGGGTAAAAGAAATGGAAGAAAGCCATAAACAGATAGGTGTGGCTGACATCCAGGAAAACACAAATACAACTGAGGATACTTCTGATAATAATGACACAGATAAAGAGGTGTCATATGAAGGTAGTGATAGAGATGGAAATGATTATGCTGATGTAATTGCAAAGATTTTTTTGTTTGCAGCCGCCGCATATGGGACATACAAGGTAGGAAAGAAGGTATACCCAAAAGCAAAAAAATGGTGGTTTGAAACTGCTTCTCCAGTTATTAAGGGAAAGTGGGATCAAATTACAAATAAGAAAACAAAAGTTGAATCTTTAACTGAAACGTGTGAGCAAAAGGCTAAATTACAAAAAAATAATGAACAGGTCAAAAGGGAGGAAGAATATAATGTATGATATATATACAGATATGCTAAAAAGCAAATATGAGTTTGAACAATGTGGCTATTCGATGTCTTTGGATGATGGATTTAGTGTGACTGTAATTTTGACTCAAAGGCAGATTGTTTTATACAATAGTAGATGTAATCAAATAGAGCAGTTTCGAATCAAGGCTGAAATGTTCAGTGCTCAAAAGTCTCACATTACATTAGGAATGGTGCCAAAAACAACTATTGTGCCAAATGGCAATAGATTGACGATTTATGGTTCGCCAGATACTATAGAAGCTCTATTTTTTCAATTATTTGATGAAGGTAAATAAGGAAAAACACGGTACAGTATCGTTTAATAATGTATCGTGTTTTTCTTATTGGGAAAAAAGGGTTCATTTTGGATTATATCAAAATCATAAGATTAATTGTGGTTATAGCAGTTTATGTAGTAAATCAAAATCTATGGATTTACTATGCAATCTGCATTTCAGTAGTTAGTAGTTCGGGTAAGGGAAGTAGAGAGGGGACATTTGTGGTGGTGAGTTCATTTGTTAAAATTCGTTGCTGTAATTGGCAGGAAAGCAGGTCAGAATTGTCCTCTTCAAGGTGTTGACTCAGTATACTCTCTGCTTGAGAATAATAGAGCATTGCCATCTTACTATTACCAGAAGAAGCACAGATAGCAGCAAGATTCTGCGTAAGATATCCTTTGGTAATACTATTATCTCCATACACTTTGTTAACAAGACCGATACAGTTGGAATAAATCTGTATCGCATCATTTAACTTACCACTTTCGTACAAAAGCTTTGCATATGACGTCAGAGTATATATTCCAGCGGTGGAATACTGCATTTGTGTATTTGATAGAATTCCAGCAGCCTTTTTGGTATAGTCCAGAGCTTTATCTTGTTTTCCTACTAAAGCCAGATACCGTCCAGCATCTAGATACATACTGGAAAGACTTAGAATCTGCGAGGTTCCATATTTGGTAGCAAGAAAGATTGCCTTCTCTTCCAGTTCTAGAGCTTGGATATAATTTTGATGAATTTTAGCTGATTTCACTGCCTGAAAGTGAAGGAGCATGGCTGAATTTTCAGTTGAAATATTATGATAATGCTGGCAGATATCATTGCACTCAATTAAAAGTTTTTCAAAAGAGCGAAATCGCTGGTACTGACTGTTTCGTTCTAAGGCAGAAAAGACGATTCGCTTCCAAATATCTTCATCATCTTTTTCAACAAAGCGCAGTGTGGTATCTACCATATCCAGTGTGAAAACATGATAGCTACTTACCTCATTCACACAAGTGGATCTTAGGTGTTCGAATAATTGTGAGCAGTCATTTAAAGACAAGGATTTTCGTGCATTTATCATCTTTCGTATATAAGGATGTAGTTGAACCAGGCTATGATTGAGCGTCAAAAATCCCAATTCCAACAATTCATTTACCTCATTTACACAAGTACCATACCACTGATACAGTAATTTGACAGGAATCCCTGCTACTGGTGCTAGAGCAATGACTGCTAATACTTTCTGCTGGTTGTGTTCTAGTTCCTGCATGTCTAATAACTTTTCCATGTGGTGTTGGTAACGATTCTTCCTGGTTTGGTTATCTTTTGTCAATGAGATTTTGATGTCATCCGAAGGAAGAAGGACATTTTCTTTTAACGCATCAAATAATTTAGTGGGTGTTATGGCTGTATAGGAGAGTAATCTTGCAACCAGTTCTACCGCCATTGTGTGATAGTCTAAAAATTCTAAAATGAGTGCCAGTTCTTCCAGTGAATAATCAGTAGAAGTCCCTAAGTTGCTTTGCAATACCTGTTCTGCGTGTTTCTTGTCAGCAGTAATTGTGAATATTTTACAAGATGAAAACAGGTTTCTTGTGGTAAAGATAACCTTACATTTTAAATCACAAAATTGAGCGAGAAGACTTTCTGTGGAAGCTGTTGTGTCAAAGTTATCAATTACAAGCAGGGTATCTTCTTTTAAGGATTTTAGAAAGCGAAAATGCTTCCGGAATCGTTCTTTTTCTGTTAATACATCCGTATCATCCACAAAATCCAAATCAGCTACCATTTCATAGAGACTTCCTGAATAATCAAGGAACAAGATGTTGGTATAATCTTTTCGGTGAAGCTTAATATATTGTTTAATAAGTTCGCTTTTTCCAATGCCAGCTACCCCTTTTATAAAAAGTGTTTGATGTTCTTCTAGTAATTCATGTAGTTCTGCCAATTCTTTTTCCCTGCCTACAAAGGTTTTAAGTGGTTTTGGTGGAATGGTAGTCAGTATAATATCATCAATTATCGGGGATGTGCCACCAGTAGCTTTCGCATCAAATTTGACAAAAGATCTGGACATACCAAACAAAAGAACTTCAGCTATGAAACTTGCATAAGTTTCAGGTGAAGATTCCATGTAAAATACCAGCAATCGTTCTTTTTCAAAATCTGAGATGGAAGTGTCCGATATCAGAAGTGTTTTAATATCATTAGCCGCATTGGCATAATCACTGAGATAAGGAAAAAGTTCCTTTTCCATATCTTGATACATAGCTTCCTTGTGGGAAGCATCCACATAATAATTAACGATTCTAGGGCTGACCTTTGCCTGCCCTTTGATCCATTTGCAGACTAACCCGTTGTCATACATAAAATCCTCGGTATCATTGGAAAAGCTGGCAAAAATCATATACACATAATCTATTTGTGACGTATCTGCTTCTTTTAAATGTTGGAATAGAATTGCAGATATCGTATGAAAATCAACTCGGTTCAATCAATCATCTCCTCAAAGTGTTTAAGTTCGTGTTCCATCAAATGCTAGTTGCAATGGAATATCTAAATTATAGCACATAATACGCAAACGAACAAATGTTCTTTTTAAAAATGCTCAAATTTCAATCAGTTTTCTATCAATGTCTGGGCGTTCATTTCACGGTAGGATAGAAAGAAAAAGCTTTATGAAAGCAGGAAGGAGATGCCTATGAACAAGGAGTTTGAGCGATGTTGCAAGTTAATGGCAAAGTTGATGGAAAAGTATGGTTCTATGGTTTTACGAGATATTGTGTTGGAACTTCAATACAGACCAGAGCGATGGATCATGAACGTGGATGGAAAGAAATCAAGATTTACTACCTATGTAAAACGTTTTGATATTTATCAATTTAGTGCGGCATAGACAGATTAAGGTTAAGATTGTGCTGATAAATTGGAGCAGGCAGGATTTTATGTCATGCTCCAATTTATGAAGTTTAGTTAAAAAATTCAGTTGAACACAAGTTGGAACAATGATAAAATAATGTTGGGACATTTAAAAAGATGGTAAAAAAGTGATAGAGATACATAGAGCGGAGGTATGTAAATGGCAAAGAAATTGACAGAGAAGGCTTTGATAAAAAAGCTTGATGGAATGAGTCAAGAAGAATTGAAAAGAATTATTGTTGATCTTTATAAATGCAATAAATCAGTGGAAGAAGGCATGAGTTTGTTGCTTCTTGGAGAAGATTATGGCAGCATTTTATTAGAAAAATACAAGAAAAGAATGTATAAAATCTTCAATCCTACAAATATCGTGAGAACAGGATTTTCTTTGGAAAGTGCACAGATGGTACTTTCGGATTTTGCAGATGTATGTGTAAATGATAATGGAAGATGGTATGGCGATCTGGCATTATATTTTGCAGAGTGCGCTACAGAGTTTACAATGTCTTATGGTGATATTAGTGAGAAATTTTACGATGCGCTTGGCGATGCATATCATGATACAGTAGTGATTGCAAGTGATGATGAGAATTTATATAAGTTGTGGAAGAGTCGATTAGAACAAATTGTACATGAGTTTTCAGGATTTGGATGGGGTATGGAAGATTTTATAGCAGATGAATATTATTCAATTTCATGGATAGAGGAGGATTAACATTTCATGATTATATATTGCTCAAAGGCATTACAGACCGCATTAAAACTAAATATAACAGATTTTGCTACACCAGAACAGTTAGCAACAGAGGACAATCCATTTTATAAATGGCATGGACATATATCAAAGGTGGATGGACGAAACACCATCGTTCTAATGAATGATAAAACTATGTACAGCATGCTTTTTAGAAATAAACTGCCAAGAAATAAAGACAAGTTTGCAGAGGTTGTGATGGAAGCACTCCCATACACTTTGGAGGTAGGCAACATTAATAGGGAGGAAATCGTCAATTATATGAGCCATGTCGATAATATCGTTTTTGCTGAGAAGGCTGATCGACAAATAATAGGAAACATCACTCGTATGATTTTAGATATGGGTTATCGTTGGGATTATGCATGGAGAGAAGACGAAACAATTCAAGCTTATGAGGCATACGAGCAAAATCGTCTTCTAAGAAAAATAGGAAAAGACTACATTGTTCCTTTCGAAGAAATGCTAAAAGCTTTATGTGGAATTCACGAATAAGAAAGAGGAGGGGGAATGCCGATGAAGAAACAACTAAAATGCTACATTTATACCAGAGTATCCACTTCCATGCAGGTGGAAGGATACAGTCTGGATGCACAAAAAGATAAATTGAAAAAATACGCAGATTATCAAGAAATGATAATTGCTGGTGAATATTCTGATGAAGGAAAATCTGGTAAAAGCGTAGAAGGAAGACCAGAGTTTCAACAGATGCTTCAGGATATAGAAAGCAGCAAGGATGACGTAGATTTTGTTCTTGTATTTAAGTTATCACGATTTGGAAGAAATGCTGCGGATGTTTTAAGCTCCTTACAGAGAATGCAAGATTTTGGTGTGAATTTGATTTGTGTGGAAGACGGAATAGATAGTTCTAAGGATGCAGGAAAATTAATGATTTCCGTATTGTCAGCAGTAGCTGAAATTGAACGAGAGAATATTCTTGTGCAGACAATGGAAGGTCGTAGGCAGAAAGCCAGAGAAGGAAAATGGAATGGAGGATTTGCACCATATGGTTACAAGCTGGTAGATGGAGAATTGCAAATTGCAGAGGATGAAGCACCTATTATCCGTCTAATATATGATAAATTTGTTAATACAACCATGGGCATTGGAGCAATTGCAGTATTCCTTAATCAGAATGGCTACCGAAAGAAAATCAGACAGAACAATACGATGGAGACTTTTTCTTCTTCTTTTATCAAAGGAGTATTAGACAATCCAATCTATTGCGGAAAACTAGCATTTGGCAGACGTAAGAATGAGAAAATTGCAGGAACTAGAAATGAATATCATGTGGTGAAACAAGATTCTTATTTAATTAGCGATGGAATCCATGATGAAATTATTTCAGAGGAAGATTGGAATTTGGCACAGAAAAAACGTCAGGAAACTGGTGTGGGCAATGAAAAGGTTCATAGCCTTGAACATGAGCATATTTTATCTGGTATTATAAAATGTCCAATCTGTGGAAGTGGTATGTATGGAAACGTCAATCGTAAAAAACGTAAGGATGGAACTTTATACAAGGATTATTTTTATTATGCTTGTAAACACAGAACATTTATTGATGGTCATCATTGCACTTACAAAAAGCAATGGAACGAAGACAAGGTAAATGATGCGGTAGCTGAGATTATTGGAAAGCTTGTAAATAATCCAAAGTTCGAGAATGAAATCAGGACAAAAATTGGAAATAGTCTGGATACAAAAGATTTAGAGAAAGAGCATACCAACTTGAAGGAGCAGTTAAAACAGTTGCAAGGTGCCAAGAATAAGCTTGCTTCACAGATGGATCATTTATCGGTATCGGACAAACATTATGATAAAAAATATCAGGACATGCAGGAACGTATGGATGGACTGTATGACGAAATGGATGCAATGGAACTATCCATAGAAGAAGTTGAGAATCGTTTATTCAACATCAAACAGCAGAAAATTTCTGGCGATAACGTCTACCAATTCCTACTGTATTTTGATAAACTGTATGATAAGATGACCGATGGAGAGAAAAAGGAATTTGTTAAAAGCTTCGTTGAAGAAGTACATCTGTATGAGAAAGAACAGGAAGACGGCAGATTTTTGAAGCACATCAAGTTTAAATTCCCTGTATTTTTTAATGGAACTGAGACTGAGGAACTTGATTGGGACAATGAAAGTACCGTTGAGACGTGCGTACTTTTGTCCCACAAAAATTCGTAAACATCTCCACCGTCTTTGTACACTGGAAAATTGAACAATATGGACTTCAGAGGTAATACAGCCTCGTCACATGGAAAAATCTCTATTTCTTTGATTAGCAAAGAAATTAGAGATTTTTTCTCTTCATCGCTGATCTTATTAAAGACCTTATCAAAGTTTGCTAACAGGGTGTAGATATTCTCCAAGATTCATCTTCAAGTAAATCATATCGATTAGCTGTTGTCCATCTTCATACATAGGGTGGTCGTAATTATCTATAAAGAAGTTTTTAACAACGTGTGATTTTACAAATCCACACCTTTCGTAGAAACGAAGTGTCATAGGGCTATCACCTGTTCCAACATATAACTCACTACCAGACTTCTTGTAGTAATCAACAATAAATGCGATTAGCTTTTGTCCATATCCTTTCCGTTGATATTTAGGAACGGTAACAATATTTTTGAGTTCATATATACCTGCTTGCTCTTGCGTAGTAACGCAAATTGTTCTAACATCACCATCATACAGAGCAAACATATCACCACGAAACAAGTATCTTTCTATCATACTTATCTGCTCATCTGCAATAAGCAGCAAATCCATAAACTTTGTTTTGTCGTTATCATTGATTTTCACAATTTTCATTTCCAGTTTCCTTTCCGTTTCTCTATTATCTCTGCAAATCCATTATACCATCTTCAATTTCAAGTAGGGGAACATACATTATTATAAAAAATAGATGTGCCACCTTTTAAAGAGGCACATCTACTCATAAAATTTGAATATTTCGTATAATGCGTTGAATACTTTTGGGGGTTAAAAAGTATTTTTCTGACAGTTCAATAATAGTCGTACCGTTTTTGTAGCTATTGTATATTTCGAGGTTCCTTTCCTTGAAATAGACTCTCGTATCTGTCTTTTCTCCCCACGTACATCTTTTTGATTTTATTTTTGGAATGTATATAACTTGCCCGTCAACATATTCTTGTATTTCTTTAATTAAAGCTTCGGGCAAAATTTCCAAAGCATGAATATAGCCCATTGTGCCCTCCTAAGAAATTATTCTTTAGGATAGCAAAGGCTATTGTTATTCCATTTTAGTGATATGCAATAGCCCTTGCTATGCACAATGTTTCCTGCTTTTCCTTATGGTTCATCCCCCCAATCTTTTATAGTATATCCATAAAACATTTCATTTTCAAGTAACTTTTGTGGACACCTATGCTCTATTGCAATCAAAGCTATGATGTGTAAAATTGTATCTCTATAAATTCAGTCAATTTATCTCATTAAGTAAAATGTCTGTTTCATATATATTACAGTCTTCACGAAATCAAACAAATCTCAGGGGGTAGTGTATTAACTAAATGAGATTGGCCATAAGTGGCCTTCTTTTTCTGCCTCTGTTTATTTAAGGTTTCTATGGTTCACCCTCAATTTCGATCAATATTAATGTAACATATTCATCTCTGTTTTTTGTACCTATCTCGAATATTAGATATTTCTCATAAGCATTCATCCCAAGTTTTATTTGATGTTCTTTTGCGTACTGTATAATCTTTGTATATATTTCACTGATATTGTGATAACTTCCTTTATAATAAACTTGAAGATACCAACCTTCTTTTCGTATCAGAGTATTGTTTTTTTTATCAGCAGAGTTAGTTTTCGTATATAGATAAGAAAAGCTGTCGAATCTTTTTTCGAGGATATTATTAACGGTAAGTGATGCTCCTAGGAAATCAATCATGCTTGCATTACTATTATTACGGAACGCGATCAGTTCTGTTACAAAAGTAGAGTAAGAATTGTCATTATCCATTAAAGTACTACGTATAGCTTTCATGCCTTTATGATAAGCTGGTCCAATGATGTTGTATTTTACAGATATGGCATTTTCCGTTAAATCCTTAAGAGAATCTATCTCACATTTCGTGTTCTCTAATTTTATTATTTCCTTAGTCACTTCGTTAGATTTTTGTTCCAGTAAATCTACCAATTTTGCAGGGTTTCTTTCATCCATATAATTTTTAATTTCTTTTAATGGCATTCCTAGCTTTTTTAGTGCAGAGATAATAGAAAAAGTATCGAGCTGTCGGAAGGAATAATAACGGTAGCCATTCTCTTTTATGATCTCTGGTTGAAAAAGCTTTATCTGATCGTAATGAAATAAAATATGCTTAGGGATTCCACAGATTTTTGCAAATTGTCCTGTTGTTAAATATTCATTTTTATTTTCAAGTATATATTACCTCGATTCTATGCTATATTTTTATGGATTGCATTTTCTATTGCCGTACTTCAGTAAAATTTTATTATTTTTTTTCTTCTTGACTATAAGATAACCTTATAGTTTATAATAGTCAAACAGCCTTTTCCTGTCAAGGAATGTGGCTGAATTATTTATGTTCTTATTCAGTAAGATAAAGGAGTCGTTTATGAAATTAATGTTAAAATATCTGAAAAGATATCCGAAACTAATTCTGTTAAACATTATAGGAATCTTTAGTTTTGTAGCGGTACAGCTTGGAATTCCCACGGTCATGGCATGGATGATCGATAACGGAATAGGTAATGGTGATATAGCTTATATTAAGAAGATGGGAGTAATCATGTTGTTTGTCTGTATCCTTGGAGGTGCAGGTACCATTTTATTAACTTTCGCTTCATCAAGAATTTCAACCTATATGATTCGTGACATTAGGAATGATGTTTTTACTCAGTCACAGAAATTCTCCCACACAGAATATAATAAATTTGGTGTATCTTCAATGATTACAAGAACAACCAATGATGCATTTCAGTTAATGTTGTTCTCCAATCTGTTATTTAGAACTGCACTTTTAGCGCCGGTAATGATTTTCATTAGTGTTTTTATGACTATCAGAACTAGTATTAATCTCTCTTTGGTTATCGGAGGAAGCTTACCATTTATAGTAGTGGGTACTATTATCATTGCTAAATTAACCAATCCCCTTTCCGAGAAGCAGCAAAAAGGCATGGACCAGTTGAACCTGATTTCAAGAGAAAATCTAACAGGGGTCCGTGTAATCAGAGCCTTTCGAAAAAGTGAATATGAAGCAGAACGTTTTGCAGAAACCAATGATAATTATGCTACTAATTCGAAGAATTTATATAAAATTATGTCATTTACACAGCCAGCCTTTTTCTTCTTGTTGCATCTTGCAATGATGGCAGTGTTTTGGATATCAAGTGTAATGATTGATAAAGGTACCTTACAAGTTGGACAGTTAGTTGCATTCTTAGAGTATCAGTTTCATGCAATGTTCTCTATTATGCTATTTTCCATGGTATTTGTAATGTATCCAAGAGCCCAGGTATCTGCAAACCGTATTCAGGAATTACTAGATGAGGAACCATCAGTGAAAGATCCTACAGAGGGTATTACAGCTGAAAATAAAGGCATGGTAGAATTTGACCATGTTACCTTCCAGTATCCGGATGGCGAACTCCCCGTTTTAAAGGATGTATCTTTTACTGCGAACAAAGGGGAAACTGTAGCATTTATCGGTAGTACAGGCAGCGGAAAGAGTACATTAATTAATTTAATTCCAAGATTTTATGATGTGACAGAGGGTTCTATCAAAATTGATGGTGTAGATACACGTAGCTATGACTTAAAGGTACTCCGTCAAAAAATTGGCTTTATCCCTCAAAAAGCATTTTTATTTAAAGGAACCATAGAAGAAAATCTTAAATTCGGTAATCCGAATGCTACACCGGAAGAAATAGATCATGCAATTGAGGTAGCACAGGCAAAGGAGTTTATTCAGAATAAGCCGAATAAATTACAGGAATATATAAGTGAAGGTGCAAAAAATGTATCGGGAGGTCAAAAACAGCGAATTTCCATTGCAAGAGCATTGGTCAGAAAACCTGAAATCTACATCTTTGATGACAGTTTTTCTGCCCTTGACTTTAAAACAGATGCTACTTTACGTGCTGCACTTAAGGAAGAAACAAAAGAATCCGTTGTATTTATTGTTGCACAAAGAATTAGTACAATCATGAATGCGGACAAAATAATAGTACTAAATGAGGGTGAAGTGGTTGGCATGGGAACTCATAAAGAATTATTAAAGTCATGCAATATATATTATGAAATTGCAGATTCACAATTAACAAAGGAGGAACTAGAGCGATGAGAAAACTATATCCATATATAAAACCATATTTAAAATTCTTTATAGTGGCTATTCTCCTTACGATGGGATACTCCGGCTTCTTATCAGCAGCACCAATGGTGGAAGGTTTAATAACAACAAGACTAAAAGATGATGTGGTAGATATCGTGAATAAAGTTCCTGGGGCTTCCATCAGTTTTTCCTATGTTATTAAAATCTTAAAACTGTTACTTGCTATTTATATCGGAAATATACTTTGCAACTATGGATCACAATACTTTTTAACAAATGGTATTCAAAACACAATGCGTGATTTAAGAAATGATGTACAAAAAAAGATTGCAAAACTGCCAATCAGCTATTTTGATAAACGTACAGTCGGAGATATTCTCAGTATAATCTCAAATGATATAGACACCATGTCAAATGCGCTGCAGCAAAGTTTATCAAGGATATTGAGTGCTTTCTTATCCATTATTTTAGCAATAGTACTAATGTTTTATATTAATCCGATTATGGGTGCTGTTGCAGTTTTACTGATACCGGGAAGCGCTTTAATTATGAAATTTATTATGAAACGATCTTCCGCTATGTTTGAAAGGCAACAGGTTGCACTTGGTAACTTAAATGGGTACATTCAAGAGAGATACACCGGGTTAACCGAAATTAAACTATACGGAAAGCAAGAGGATTCCATAGAACAGTTTAAAGAGATTAATAATGATCTTTGTGAAAACGGATTTAAAGCGCAGTTTATATCAGGGTTAATGTCACCGTTAATTTCCTTAATTACTTATATAGCGATTGTAGTTGTTTGCATATTAGGTGCTACATTTGCAATTACAGGTGCCATAACGGTTGGACAGCTGCAGGCATTTATCCGCTATATGTGGCAGTTAAATGAGCCACTAGAGCAGGTGACACAATTGTCCGCCTCTATCCAATCTGCCATGGCAGCAGCTAGAAGAGTATTTGTATTTCTATCAGAAACAGAAGAAGTGCCGGAAGCTTACAATCCGGTAAAAATAGACAACGTAGAAGGAAATGTTACCTTTGAAGATGTATCTTTTGGTTATAATAAAGATAAAATGCTCATCGAACATCTAAATATTAACGTGAAAAGCGGGCAAATGGTAGCAATTGTCGGACCGACGGGCGCTGGAAAAACCACGCTTATCAATCTTTCAATGCGTTTTTACGACGTAAATAAAGGTGCAATCAAAGTTGATGGTGTCAATATTAAAGATATGAAACGGGATGATCTTCGTTCAATCTTTGGTATGGTGTTACAGGATACCTGGTTATATAACGGAACGATTGCCGGGAATATAAAATATGGGAAAGAAGATGCAACAAGGCAAGAGATTGAGAATGCAGCAAAAACAGCAAATGTAAATCATTTTATCAAAACACAGCCGGATGGCTACAATATGCTTTTAAATGAAGAATCCTCAAACGTATCAGTCGGTGAAAAGCAGCTTTTAACAATAGCAAGAGCATTCTTGGCAGATCCGGCTATTTTAATCCTTGATGAGGCGACAAGTTCAGTTGATACCAGACTTGAGTTAATGCTTCAGACAGCGATGAAAAATATAATGAAGGGCAGAACAAGTTTTGTTATTGCGCACCGTCTTTCAACCATTAGAAATGCGGATTTAATCCTTGTTATGAAGGACGGAACGATTATCGAACAGGGAACCCATGATGAATTAATGGCAAGCAAGGGATTTTATGAAAAGTTGCACATGAGTCAGTTCCAAAATCAGGCTTAAATATTTTACAGCAGCAACATGTCTCACTCGATGCCTTTGATAAAATAAGAATATATCATAAGATTCACAAGTGTAAAAATAGACCATCAACAATTTCATGGTTTAAAAGTCGAAAGACCGTTTTTTTCAACATCTTTGAGCTCTATGTCAAATGTTAGGGGTGATTCGTTGAATCACCCCTAACACTTTGTACATAGAGCTTTTTTGGGTTCTAATCTTTTAGTTTGCGCCTAATGCAAGCCTCATTGCCAATCGAACGCACATACCTGGATCTGCATATTGAGCTACGTCACCAACTAGATATAAATCTTTTTCTGGATAGTAAAACGCAAAGGTTCCTGACATACCTACATGACCGATTATTGAGCCCTTGTCTTTGAAACCTGTTACAATTCCGTTTAATTTAATTTGCATATGCCCGCAACCGTAGTGTATTCCACCCATTGTAATTTGTAGTGGCTTATACAATTGGTTTTGCTCAAGAATTGTTTTATCAAATAACTTTCCGCCAAAAAATCCTTTAAGAAATACCATCATTTCACGTGCTGTGGAAACCCCACCACCACAAGCTGGAATACTCAAAATAAGGTTATTACGAAATATCTTTTTATCTTTATAAAAGCTATGAGGGATAAACTCTTTTTCACTTGTTGGTAGATATGTATTCTTCAAACCCAATGGTTCAAAAATAAATTTTTGATAAGAATCTTTCAATGTCTCGTTCGTCACCTTTTCAATAATTTTACCAAGCATTTCAAAATTAAGGTCGCTATAATAGGCTCTATTTTTCGTATTAGGCTCAAAGTGCGGCTTTAGTTGTTTTGCGATTGCAATATACTCATCAAAAGATACTGAGATGTCCTCATGGACACTTCGCTTATTTAGGTTGTTTTTACCTTCTCCAAACACGTCGGGCAAACCACTTGTCTGAAATAGTAAATTAGAAATGGTTAATTCCAAGGAATAGTCTTTTCCTTTATAGATATGTAGTCCTTTTAATATATCGCTATCAAAATATTTCGTTATCTTATCTTCAAGCGAAAGTTTTGCTTGATCTTGCAAAGCAAGAATACAAGTGGTCGTGAAAAGCTTTGAAACACTCGCCATTATGATTGGAGTATCCAAGTCTTTCCCACCATAGCCTTTATTCCATGAGAAATTCCCATTGCTACTTTCAATATAGGCAATACACTCATGAGCTTTTACGGAAGTCATTGATTTATCAAATATTTTTTCAAAGTTTTTAATTGTCATATTTTCTTACCTTTCTTGATACTACTTCCATTTAAATAATCAATAATTCTTTAGAAAAAGCTTTGATTTTCTCGTTTTTCTTAATACATAACCTACCAATAAGAAAAGGAGAGTAGGGATAATTCCTACTATTGGCGATATTAATATTTCCTTGCCATTTGCTACATAGATAAAATCATTTAAAATAAGTGGATTTATGATTGCATCCTCCATAGAGTGTAAAAGTACACATGGCCATATAGACCTCGTTGCTAAATACAACTCTGTAAACATAATTGACCAACATATCATAATCGCAAAAGAAATTAGGACGAATCCCAATCTACTTACATTGATAATTTGCTGAATGTCCTCAATTGGCAAAAAGACCATGTAATATGGAATATGCCAAGATGCCCAGATACCGCCTACAAATAGATATAGTTGCCAGTCTTTGATTTTAAAATGCATTAATTTTTCTGTTAAGTAGCCTCGCCAGACAGATTCTTCAAAGAAATTTTTAAAGAGATTAAAGAGAAACATTCCAGCAAAAACCTTTATAAATTCAGTTCCTTTAAAATTAGATAAATCAATCCATCCGAAAGCGTAACCAATAAAGCAGACTATTAACATAACGATTGGAAATATGCAGATAGATGATATATAGTACCGAACATTTCCTTTTACATTTAATTTAAATCCTGTCTCTTTCCAACCATCTTTGGCAAAGATTCTTAATAAAATCGTTGCAAATAAGGGCAAAACTAACCAAACTGTCATCCCAAGTGTTTCTTGCTGTGTTGGGCCTCCGATTATGTGATCTACTAATACTCCTATCCATCCTGATAACACTACTACTACTACAAAAATTGACGTATTTATAATATGTCTATTCATTGTACTATCTTCCTAGCCTCCTGTTTTTCATCCCATTTACTATATCTTCGCCAGTATCACTTAACATTTCTATAATCATTTCATCAGTTAATTTTAAAGCAAATGATTCATTTGTCGCCATTATGGATAGACCTGCTTGAAATACTTGCATTTTAATTAAAAGTGTTTTTAGTTCTTCTTCTGAAAACTCTTTCAGATCTTCATCTTTTTTCATTTCTTGAATGATGTTATTGCCCAGTTGTTCATCGTAGTTATTTAAGTAGCCATTGTTTTTTAGAATTAAGTCTTTAAAAATTACGCTATAGTCTTTAGCAAACTTAACACTAGCTATTCCTATATTAAGAAATACATCGCCGGTATGTTGCTCTTGCAGTATGGAATTACCAATCTCGTATATTTTTGAAATCACTGCTTCTTTTAATTCTTCTACATCTTTAAAATTCACATAAATTGGTGCAATTGAACTGCCCAGATTATCAGCTATTTTTCTTATTGTAATGCTGTCTATTCCCTCTTCTTTTGCAATCTCAAATGCAGTCTCTATTATTTGTTCTTTTGTAAATTTATTTTTTGGTGGCAATTTAATCTAATCCTTTCATGAATTATTTGATATATATCATGTGATATGTATCATGGTATATGATTTGGTTTTAATTGTCAAGTAGTAATTAGTTATTGTTATAATTCAAATCGGAGTAAATACTGCATTTCCTTGTATTGCCCCTCTTTTAATAGTACAATAGTATTGTTGTTTATAATGTCATTCCGGAAGGAGAAGGGACTGCATATGTATACGAAAAACACTTTAATCAAAGATATTGAACAATCAGGAATTAGAAAAACAGAAACTTTGCTCATCCATTCTTCAATGAAAGCGATTGGAGAGGTAGAAGGTGGAGGTGATACGGTTCTAGATGCCTTTATCGAATATATGAAAGAGGGGCTATTGTTATTTCCAACTCATTCATGGTCTGATAAAAATCTACAAGACGGTATTTATGACCCTAAAACAGAACCAGCTTGCGTTGGAATACTACCCAACCTTTTTATGAAAAGAGCAGATGCTATTCGCTCGATGCATCCAACCCATTCAGTAACAGCCATAGGGAGCATGGCGCAAGCCTATGTTCAGCGTGACAGCAATGTTCTGCGAAACGGTGATGTTCTTACACCTTGTCCACGAGACGGTTGCTTTGGAGGACTATACGATGAGGAAGCACAATTGCTATTCTTGGGTGCCACACTTAAGACCAATACATATATTCACAGTATTGAAGAATGGTTGAATATTCCTGACCGTATTAACCCTCAATCAAGGAAGATCAAACTATTGTCCGAAGATGGGGAAGCTAATGAAATAGATTTACATGGTCATTACTTCAGCCGTGGGAATGTGTCAAAGAACTATGACAAGCTGCTTATTCCGATGTTACATATGGGGATTGCTAAGGAAGTAAAAATCGGAGATGCTGTTTCCTATGTGGTCGAAGTGAAGCCAATGACAGACTGGGTCATAGGGCTATTGAAGGAAGACCCATCTTTATTTGATGATGATCAGCCAATCGAATAGCAGTAAAAATAAGCGCAGGCAGGAACTGAACAGAGGACGGTTCCTGCCTGCAATATTTATAAGAACGGCCAACAATAAGACCCTCAGATGTTGAAGATGCTAAGAAGAATACACATTGATTTCGATACGTGTGTAAGGTGTAAACTTAATTTTGATGGAAGGAATTGCTAGAAATAAAATACAATATAATGTTAAAAACTATTGACGTGCTACAATATATTGTATATATTAAATAAAATAATGGATATGACAACATAATTGGTAAGAAGCACATTTGTATTGAATAAATGTTATTAAATGAAGAAACCTAAGGAGGATGTTTGTGTATAAGGAGTTTTTTAATATGATTAAAAAAAATAAGCCCAATGAAACAATTGTTATAGATGCCGTTGTCGGTGCTGGAAAGACGTCATATATGGAGATGTTATCGGAAGAGATGAAGATACCTTGTTTCCAAGAGCCTGTACAGGAGAATCCTTTATTGGACAAGTTCTATTATGATAGAAAGAGATATGCCTTTCCACTTCAGATATACTTTCTTAATCGAAGATTTGAGATGCTGAAACAGGCCTCAGAATCGGGAGAACCAAGCCTCATGGACCGTAGTATCTATGGTGATATGATATTTGCTAAAATGCTCTATGAAGAGGGGGATATGGAGAAGGATGAATTCATATTATATCGAGATCTTTTGACCAATATGCTAGATCATGTTGAGGCACCTAAGCTTATGATTTATCTTAAAATTGATACTGACTCCGCAATAGAGCGCATTAAGAAAAGAGGCCGTGACTATGAGCAGATAGTTGAAAGAGATTACTGGGAGAATCTTAATAAAGAATATGAAGATTACTTCTCAAATTATAATCTTTCACCACTTCTAGTTATTGAGGCTGCAAAGTATGATATTGTGGGAAATTTGAAGGACAGAGAGAAAGTACTTCAAATAATTCGTCAGGCGATGTGAGGATCACACCAATTTGAACATTTATTATAGAACCATAAAAAAGCAAGACTTTCTGCCAAGGAGAAGGTCTTGCTTTTTTTGAATCAGTGTGGTGTTAGGGAGAAGTTTATATGGAGCAAAAGAAGAAGTTGATCATTTATGATATGCGTAAAGAGATAACTATTAAAAAAGTCATCCTACAAATTGCGTCAACTCCCTATTAAATTTATCCATCTCATCATAGAACAATCCGTGGCCGCTATTCTCAAATGTTATCAGTTTTGAATTTCTAATTCCTTTATTTTGTACAACACCCAACTGATACGGAACAACTTGGTCATGGATACCATGCATAATTAACGTTGGAACATGTATCTTTGGAAGGTCATTAAATAATTCTTCTGTAATCCAATCTTTAGAAATTGCAATCGTTGCATAGCTGGCCGCCTGCAATCCCATTTGGAAGAGCCAATCGGAAAATGGCGGTGATACTTGCTTATAGAAAAATATTCTACCAAAGTTTTCTAACATGTTAGGACGGTCATCATATGCGCCCTCAATAAAAACTTTTTCTATATCCTCTTTATTTTGCCCGTAAGGAAAGTTTTGACGCTTTATAAGGCTAGGTGCGGCGGCAGCGCAAAGCACGAGCTTTGAGACTCCAAAACCGTTATGGCGCGCCATGTACCGGACAGCAACAGCTCCGGCTGTAGAGTGTCCCAACAAGGTAACATTATTTAAATCCAATGTTTTAATAACCTGTGAAATATCATCTGCTAAACTGTCGTAACTGTAGCCACTCCAAGGCTTATCTGAATTACCAAATCCTCTCGTATCAATGCCTATGCAACGATATCCCATATGGGGTAGAATATTATATTGATATTCAAATAATCTGTAATTGGCCGGCCAACCATGAAGAAAAATAATTGTTTTATTACCGGAAGGATTGATATCGTTCACATAAACCCTAACACCTGGTTCTACCATAATCATGAATTCCATTATAAAACCCTCACTTATTATATTTTTATAATCAACTGTTAAACAGTTCTATCTATTGTTGTTCGTCTGGCTGATAAGATTTTTAGGATAACGCAAATAAATAGATCGATATAAGCTATTTTATGCACTGAATATTGAATTATGAAATCTATATCAATATCTGGGATGCTTTGCGTAAGATTCCATATGGACAAACACGCAGCTATAAGCAGGTTGCGGAAATGATTGGGAAGCTGATAGGCTATGCGGCCGGTTTGGATATCAAGGAAAAGCTACTAGAACTGGAGCGAACACATGCCAGCTACTGAAACGAAGTTCTTTGACTATGGCAGAGAAGAAGTGGAATACCTCGCATCTGCATTTGCTGTAGATAAATGAATAAATGCTTTGAAACTTCTAGGATATTGGTATATAATGGATGTTAATAATAATTGTTTAGGTTATTATTTCTGACGACGTAAAATAACTAGTTAAAATATTATGAGGAGGAAATAAAAATGAGCAGGTATGAAGAAGGATTAAGAATAATTGAGGAAAGGTGTGGCAACGGAAAAGATAATGTCATCTCTCTCGCGACTATCGCAATGGAGTCGGGCGCTGACGGTAACCCCCGCCCTTATATCCGTGATGTGGATGCTTATTATGAAGATGGTGTGTTTTATGTTACTACTTGGGCAAAATCAACTAAAATGCAACAGATAGCTCAAAACCAAGAAGTTGCATTTGCGGTTTGCTTCGAATGGTTTTCCGGTAACGGAATTGGCGAAAATCTCGGTTGGGTTTTAGATCCGAAAAATGCTGAGTTAAGGTCTAAACTTCGTAAAGCATTTGCTAATTGGTACGACGGCGCAAATAATGAAAAGGATGAAAACTGCATTATTTTAGCAATTCGTATCACAAGAGCCACAGTAATTAAAGATCACGGTGCTGTTCGTTACAATTTGGACTTTGTGAATAAAGTGGAAACTGAAGAAGGGAAAATTAAATAAGACATTTACGAAAATTGAGGAAAAGTTCAAAGCTGATAACCATCACCAGCTTTGAACTTTTTTTATAATATAATTGGTAGAAATGGACTTAAAATAATGAAGCTCATCCTGTATTGTGAAAGATAATCTAATATTATCATAAAATTTACTCCGATTGCATAGAAACTTGCACAGAACCATTTCTAGTAGAATAAACTGAACTAAGAATAAAACTTGTTGCAATGCAAGCGAATTAAAGGAGTTTATATGGATAATATCAGTTTTAGTGATGAAGCCATGAAAAGTGCTGGATTACCTTATGATGATATAAACTGGTATAATATTGAAGGTCAGCCTTTTGGTGCTGCCTCCGGATTTAATGTTATTGTATTTAATGATGCTAATAACATTATAGATATTGAAGGGCCGGTGGCTATAGGTGGAAATTTTTACAGCCCAAGGGGGCTGAGTGTTGGTTTTGGTAGAGTAAGAGGTTACAGAAAAATTGATTACTCACCGAATTTAGTACGTTTTTTAGTTGGAGGTAATGTATCAATGGGCGGCCCTTTGGTTGTTATCGGCCATGTAGTTGCCGGCGGTGGATTCCGTGCAGATAGGGGAAGCACTTATCTAATCGGAAAAGATGGTATGACTGATGGAATAAAACAACTAAAATTTTTGTATCAGGCCAATGGAGGTAGCAAATATTGGACGCCAACAGATAAAGGTGATCACTATGTGGTTCCAAGTTATGATGTTCCAAGATATATACCAGCAGGAAGGATAGGTGCTAACATACCAAAATTCTTTAATGATGCCAGAGAAGGCATTGGATACTATAAAAATTGTATAGAAGCTTTAAATCCAAATGGAAGAGTGGTGGATAATAATTACGAATGGATTTTAAGGGGTAATGACCCTGAACAGAATGTATTCCTTATAGACGTAAGACCAAACGGTTTGATTAACAAAGGAATACGTGCGGAAGTTCCAGAAGGAAGTAGAGTTATTGTAAGGCTGAGGACGGGAGCAAATGCCCATCTGCAATACGGCGTTTATGGGGAAAGAAGTAAGGCAGCTCAGACCTTGTACGTGTTTGAGGATGCAACTAATATTTATATGGAAAAATCTTCGGATATCTGGGGAAGTATACTGGCACCACAGGCCATGTTCCATGCACACTCCACAGGTGGCCACGTAAGCGGTAATGCTGCATTAGGAGCTTTTGCTGTTAATGCTGCAAGTGGCTTTGAATTTCATTATTTCCCATTTGTTGGAGGTGTAAAATGTCAAGCTATATCACCAGCCCCAGAGGTTCCAGCCCCAGAGGTTCCTGCTCCAGAAGTTCCAGCCCCAGAAGTACCTGAATGCCCGACTTGTCCTACACCAACACCTTGTCCTACACCAACACCTTGTCCTACACCGACACCTTGTCCTACACCGACACCTTGTCCTACGCCAACACCTTGTCCGACACCGGAACCATGCCCAACATGTCCGACGCCAGAACCATGCCCAACGTGTCCTACACCAGTACCTTGTCCAACCCCAGAACCATGTCCAGTCTGCCCTACACCAACACCTTGTCCAACCCCAGAACCATGCCCGGTTTGCCCAACGTGTCCAGAGCCTAGACCTTGTCCAACCCCGGAACCATGCCCAGTTTGCCCAACATGTCCAGTTTGCCCAACGTGTCCGGAGCCAACACCTTGTCCAACACCAGAACCATGTCCAGTCTGCCCAGTTTGTCCAGTTTGCCCAACATGTCCAGTTTGCCCAACATGTCCGGAACCAACACCTTGTCCTATGCCAGAACCATGCCCGGTTTGCCCGGAATGTCTGATTACACCTGGTATTATTAGGGGTTGTATTTGGGGCTGCCAATGCTGTATTGCCCATGAATGGGAGGTGGAATTATTCGAGAGAGTGGACGATATCAATACTTTTCTATTCTGTGTACAGATTAAAGGTTGTGGCTACTTTGAATTTGAAGTTCCTTATGAAGGCTGTTATGTCTTAAAAGTAAGACCGTCTGAAAACTGCTGCAAGACATATTGGTGCAAACCAATCATTGTTCTTGAAAATGTTGGCGTGTCCAATTTTATAGTTGATTAAGATTAATTAGTTTGTTGTATATTAAATCTTTCAAGGCTGCTGTTAGCGGGCTACACTTTGCTTGCGGCAGTCTTTTTATTACAATTTTATAGTGATGCATTTCCATTCAAAGGAGTTTGTGATAAAATGTAAGTGGTATAATCAATAGCATAGAAAGAAGTTGCTTTCAATGTTAATCAGTGATCTTTTTAAAGATTTAGGCTATAAGAAGATTGTTTTAGAAACGAACTTAAATAACCTTAGAGCACAACATGTATATGAAAAATTAGGCTTTCAAAAATTACGTGTAAATGTAGATGCGTGGAAAAATCAACTTGGTGAATTGCAATCCTCAATTGATTACGAACTCATGGAAAAAGACTTTATTTATTATTCTGAATAAATATACATATGGAAACACGCCCATTTTTGAGGCGTGTTTTTTCTGTGATACCATAAAACCTACAAGGAACAGAATTGTAGTGTGACTTGGTTAATACGGTAATTATTAAATTATTAGAACGATTCATTAAATAAATATAAATAACGTTGACAGATTAATTTATTGAGAATACTATATACGAAGTTATAAAACTTGATTCGTGTGTTAATACCTTATGACACTCAAATCAAAACTTTTTAAAACAGACGAATAGTAAACGGGAGGTAAATATGTTAGAACTAAAAAACATACGTAAGGTTTACCATGTGGGAGATATGGATACAATAGCCCTTGATGATATCAGCGTAGCATTTAGGGAGAAGGAATTCGTAGCCATTCTTGGTACAAGTGGATCGGGAAAAACAACTTGCCTAAACATTATAGGTGGACTTGATAAATATGATTCTGGTGATCTGGTAATCAAAGGTAAGAAAACAAAAGATTTTAAAGATATTGATTGGGATTCATATAGAAATAACTCGGTTGGATTTATATTCCAAAGTTACAATCTTATTATGCATCTTAGTATTGTTGAAAATGTTGAACTTGGTATGACACTTAGTGGAGTATCGAGAGAGCAGAAACACAAAAGAGCAGTAGAAGTGTTAGAGCAAGTTGGACTTAAAGAACATCTACATAAGAAGCCTAACCAGTTATCAGGTGGACAGATGCAAAGAGTCGCTATAGCAAGAGCACTTGCCAATGATCCAGAGATACTTTTATGTGATGAACCAACAGGTGCGCTTGATACTGCTACGAGTATTCAGATTATGGACCTTATAAAGGAGGTTGCTGGAGATAGACTTGTAATTATGGTTACCCATAACCCTGAATTAGCGCAGGAGTATGCAGATAGAATTATTAAGTTCAAAGATGGTAAAATAATTGATGACACAAATCCTCACCAGGAAAGACCGAAAGAGGATCAGTTCCATCTTAAGAAAACTGCCATGAAGTTTAAAACAGCACTAGGTTTATCCCTCAACAACTTAAAGACTAAGAAGGGAAGAACATTCCTAACTTCGTTTGCATCAAGTATAGGTATTATAGGTATCGCAGTGATCTTAAGTTTATCATCAGGATTTAAGGAGCAGATATTAAAGTTTCAATCGGATGCAATGGCAGACATGCCAATTATTATCTCGCAAAACACGCAGCAGATAGACGAAGAAACGATGCACAAATTAGCAAATGACAGAATGGCAGTAGTGAAAGGGACAGCTGAGTTTGAAGATACTAACAAGGTATATCTATACGACCCATCTGAGAATACACAGATACATACTAATGTATTCACAGATGAATTTATGGATTATCTAGAATCGATTGACCCAGAAATCTGTGGTAGCTTAGGTTATACCAGACTTGCTAATCTTAACATGGTAAGAAACACGGATAAGGGAGTAATGCCTGTTAGTATAGCGAGTGCTTCCTCTAACGATAATGGGATGTCATCAATGATGTCATCTGCTACGATGTCATTAGGACTATCCTCATATCCGAGACAGTTAGCTGATAGTGGGAAATCTTATCTTGAAAAAACTTACGACGTAATGGCAGGTGAGTATCCAACTAGCGATAACGAAGTAGTTTTAGTAATCGATGAGAAAAACAGAATACCACTAAACGTTATGGAAGCTTTAGGATTTGATACAAAGGATGTGGAAACGATAGATTTTAATGATATCGTTGGAACAGAGATGAAGATCATACCGAACAACGAGTATTATGTCAAGACGGATATGGGCAATTATATACCAGGTACAGATTATCAAACAATGTATGATTCTAAAGATGCTATAACAATTAAAATTGCAGCAATAGTAAGGCAGAAATCAAATGTTACAGTTGGGGTGTTATCAACAGGTATTGCGTATAGCGACAATTTAGCTGGTAAGGTAATCGAATTAAATGAAGAATCGGATATTGTTAAAGCACAAGAAGACAGCGATGTAAATGTTATGACTATGCAAAACTTTGACGATGATACTGCAAAGTCACAGTTTTTAAGTTATCTTGGAGCAACATCAATTCCTTATATGATCATGGTTTATCCAGAAACATTCGAGAACAAAGATCTTGTATTGGATTATCTAGATGCCTATAACGAAGATAAGGATTCTGATGATGCAATTGTTTATACCGACATGGCAGGAACGATGTCAAATATGACAAGTGGTATTATGGATGCGATTACGATTGTTTTGGTCGCATTTGCAGCGATATCTTTAGTTGTAAGTTTAATTATGATATGCATTATTACGTATACATCAGTGCTAGAGAGAACGAAGGAAATTGGAGTATTACGAGCACTTGGTGCTAGAAAGAAAGATATTACACGTGTATTTGATGCGGAAACCTTTATACTAGGTTTATTCTCAGGCATACTAGGTATTGTTATTGCTTGGTTGCTAACATTCCCAATTAATTCCGTATTATACAGTATTACGGATTTGGAAAATGTAGCAAAATTAAGACCAGAACATGCCATATTACTTGTTGTAATTAGTACGATATTAACAGTTATGGGTGGACATATTCCAGCCAAAATGGCATCGAAAAAAGATGCAGTAGAAGCATTAAGATCAGAATAAAAAGTAAAGAGTAACAAGAGCCATCTGTTTTTGGAACAGGTGGCTCTTGTCTGTATTTATTCGCTGATTCGTATATCGTTGTCATTGATGAGTATTACCTGAGAATTAGTAATAGGTGTCAAAACAAAAGTTTCTTCATACTTAGAAATTATTTTTTCCACTGTTTTTTGAAATGGGAAACTATTCTTATGGGGTAATGGATAAAAATCAATAACGTTTAATGCATGAAATGTATCCAAATCAGTTGCCATCTTGTAGTCGTCCATATCTTTCACATATTCAATATTGGGTGATAGAATTATAGAGCCGGCAGATTCACCAATATATATCTTTCCTAATTTGATTTGTTCTATAATGATTGTGTCAGCTCCCACTCTTTGCAGTTCTTGAAGTAAAAAGAAGGTATTTCCTCCAGAAATATAAATAAAATCGTTGTTTTGTAGTTTCCTTATGATCTCAGATTGTTTTGCAGTGGATATTTCTAATTCATCCACTATAAGCCCCATTTTCTCAAGTGCTTTTTTCCCAGATTGTACATAGAAATTCATCTTTTCGTGTAATGCGGCTGTGGGGATGAATGTTACAGTTTTTCCTATTAGATCGGTAGATGCGAATACCGGAAATAAATTGGCCACATCCTTAAATGATGAAGATAAAAATAGTTTTTTCATAATAAATCCTCCTGTAGTTTTCTTTATTATACCTAAGTATTGTTGACATCTATATGTCAGCCAATTAGAATAAATTTGGAGGTATTACTATGAAATTTGAGCGAATGCTTGCAATCGTGATGTTACTTTTGCAAAGAAAAAAGATAACTGGAAAAGAGCTTGCGGAAATGTTTGAAGTATCAATTCGAACTATTTATCGTGATATTGAAGCAATTAGTGCAGCCGGTATACCCATAGTAACCACTTCTGGGATTGGCGGAGGAATCAGTATTATAGAACAATATAAAATTGAAAAAGGTATTTTTACAGCAGATGATATTAGTACAATATTGATGGGACTTGGAATTGTTCACAGTGCACTGTCCCAAAAAGATATTGTAAACGTACAAGCTAAGTTGCGAAGCTTTATTTCAGAAGAATTAGAGGATGACATAGCTGTAAAGAAAGATCAATTTATGTTTGACCTTTCTTCATGGATTAAAGGTAAGGATTCGAACCAGATGATTGATACTGTTAAATCTGCCATGGAAAAAAAGCAGACATTGACTTTTTCTTATCTTGGGCACAAGGGACAAGAAAAACTTTACGGTATCGAGCCGCACCGACTTGTTTTTAAAGATAGCCAATGGTACTTACAAAGTTATTTAACAAAAAAACAGGATTTTAGATTATTTAAACTCTGTAGAATGTACAAGATACATAGTGAAGCAAGCACTTTTGGTCACCGAACATTGCCACATCCCTTTTCTGATTTTACAGACAAAATGGGTAACAGAACTTTTGTTATAAAGCTATTGATAGAATCTTCTGCTGTGGATAAGATGCTTGATTACTGCACAATGGAAGATATTATGGACGTGGGAGATGGACGATTCTTGGTGGAATTCAATTTTATCGATGATGATTATGGTTATGGTATTCTAATGAGTTTTGGAGATAAGTTAACTTGTATAGAACCCGAATATGTTCGCTTTGAGTTACAAAGACGTTTAGAAATGATGTTAGAGAAATATTTGACATAAACAAGTAGATGTTTATATAGAATTAATAGTATCGCGCAGTGGGATTTCAATGTGGCTTATGATTACCTAATTATCTGTCCTTCCTGTATACACTATTAGAAGGCTTTTAATTAACTGTTATCTTTTTGTAAAAAGAATAATAATTGCATAAATATTTCACATTAGAGGTTGATTTCACGAAAAATGAAGAATATAATACAATTAACACATAATTAAGGAGGTGCTTTGATGTATAATATTTTAGTAGGAGGAGCAGCTGGGCAAGGAATAGACACTACAGCTGCAAACCTTGAGATGCTTTTAAAAAAAGCAGGATACTATGTATTTACAATGAGAGACTTTATGTCTCGAGTACGCGGTGGTCATAACTTTTCAATTATAAGATTTGGGAATGAACCAATCTTTTCACACAGTGCTAAATTGGATGGCATTATAGCACTGGATGATGATACCGTAGAGATACATAAAGAAGAGTTAAACAAGGATGGATTTATCCTATGTGATACCAAATTAAAAACAGAAAATGAAAAAGCCATCAAATTAAACATGGATAGTATGGCAAAGGAGCTTGGTAATTCAAAAGTTTCCGGAAGCATAGCAATAGGTGCGATCTTAAAATTTTTTGGAATTGGATTAGATCATGTGGATGAGACCATGAAGCATCTTGTAAAAGAAGCTTATTTGGAGATGAATTTAAAAGCCGTACGTATTGGCTATGAAAGTGTAGATACTAGATTTAAATCTCTTGAAAGTACAACCGGTGACTATATGATTTTATCTGGTAGTAAAGCAGTTGGACTTGGTGCATTAGCAGCTGGGTTGAAATTTTATTCTGCTTATCCAATGTCACCATCTACAGCAGTAATGGAGTTTTTAGCATCAAAAAGTGTTGAAGCTGGTATTGTTGTGGAACAAGCGGAAGACGAAATTGCAGGAATTAATATGGCAATTGGTGCTTCCTTTGCAGGAGCTAGAGCAATGACTGGTACCTCTGGTGGTGGTTTTTGTTTAAAGGTAGAAGCTCTAGGGCTATCAGGAATCGCTGAGATACCATTGGTAGTTATCGATGTTCAACGTCCGGGTCCAGCAACCGGACTTCCAACAAGAACAGAGCAAAGTGATTTGAAATTTGTTATTTCTGCTGCTCAGGGTGAATTTCCAAGAATGGTAATAGCTCTTCGTAATCATACAGATGCCTTTTATCAAACGATTCGAGCATTTGATCTTGCGGAACGATATCAGATACCAGTTATAATATTAAGTGATCAATATTTGGGAGACTCCACGGCTACGGTGGAACCATATGATCTCGGTAATATTCATGTGGCTGAGCCAAGCCAAGATAACTACAGTGAAGGAGAATATTTAAGATATAAGATTACTGAGGATGGTATCTCACCAAGATTAATTCCAGGAAAAACAAAGAATCTTGTCTCTGCAGATAGTGATGAGCATGATGAACGTGGCTTCATAATCGAATCATCGGAAGAACGAATCCAGATGATGGATAAACGTATGCGAAAGCTTGATAAGTTAATGGAAGAATTACAAGAACCAGAATTCATTGGTGGAGAATCCTTTGATACCTTATTGGTTGGTTGGGGCTCTACCTATGGTCCAATTAGTGAGGCTGTAGGAGTACTGAATGAGAAAGAACCAGGTAAGTACGGAGCTTTGATTTTTGGAGATGTGTTCCCATTACCAAAAAAATTATTAATAGAGAAAGCAACTCAGGCTAAACAATTGATTAATATAGAGCAAAATGCAACAGGTCAACTAGGTGGATTAATTAGGGAGCAAACTGGAATTGTTTTTGATAGAAGTATTCTAAAATACGATGGACGTCAGATATCTGGTGAGGAAATCGTAGAAAGAATACAGCAAGGAGGTGTGCAATAATATGGGAGATTTTCAAACCTTTCAAACAGCATGGTGTCCTGGGTGTGGTAACTTTGGAATATTATCAAGCTTAAAGTCTACCTTAGAAGAATTAGGAAAAGACCCACATGAAGTACTATTAGTTGGTGGGATTGGTCAGGCTGCAAAGACACCTCAATATCTTAGTGGAAATAGCTTATGTGGTTTACATGGTAGGTCACTTCCAGCAGCGGCGGCAGCAAAGATTGCCAACGATAAGCTAACAGTGATTGTTAATACTGGTGATGGCGATTCATATGGTGAAGGCGGCAATCATTTTATTCATAATATACGTAGAAATGTTGATATAACTCATTTTATACACGATAATCAGATATATGGATTAACCAAAGGGCAGGCATCTCCTACGACTGCAGAAGGACAGATTACTGGTGTCCAGGTTACTGGTAGCATAAATACTCCTCTTAATCCGATATTATTGGCAATCGCAGCAGGAGCTGGATTTGTTGCCAGATCGTTTAGTGGAGATAGGGATCATCTGAAACAAATTATGAAAGAAGCAATTTCATACAAGGGATATGCGATGGTAGATATCTTGCAACCATGTGTAACGTATAACAAGATCAATACCTTTGCTTATTATAAGAATAGAGTATATCAATTAGAAGCTGATTATGATCCTACAGATCGACTGGAAGTTATGAAGAGAGCAATGGAGTTTGATGAAAGAATACCTATTGGTGTAATATACAAAGAAGAAAAAGAAGACTTTCATAAGAAGAATATTGTGCTAGCAGGAAAAGAGCCTCTACTGGACCAAAAGACAGATATGAAGGTAATACAAAATTTAATACAGGAATTTGTATAAAGAGTTTTTGGAGTAATATAGTTCATGTTAAATCGGGGCTGTTACTTTTATGAAGTAATAGCCCTTGGTTAAATATAATTATATAGGAGGAATGAAACAATGGCAGTAAAAAATGCAATGACAAGTGAATTTTTACATTCAGCGTACGGTGGCGAAAGTATGGCGCATATGAGATATCTTACTTGGGCAACCATGGCAGAAAAGGAGGGATTTCCTAATATTGCAAAGCTCTTTATTGCGATTGCTTATGCAGAACAAGTACATGCGAATAATCATTTCAATGTAATTGCTGGAGAAACTCAAGGTGCTACTGTAACAGCTGGTGCAGAATTTGGTACTGGAAAGACTGTAGACAATCTACAGGGAGCAATTGATGGAGAACTTCATGAAGCAGAGCAGATGTATCCAGTTTATCTGAATACAGCTCAGTTTCAAGAAGAAAAAGGTGCAGAACGCTCCTTCCATTATGCTTTAGAGGCTGAAAAAATCCACGCAGACTTATTTAAGAAGGCTCAAGATTGTGCAAGAGAAGGAAAAGATATAGAATTGACCAATGTATATATCTGCCCTATTTGTGGTCATACCATTCTTGATGAAGCTCCAGATAAATGCCCAGTCTGTGGTGTTAAGAAGGAAATGTATAAAGAGTTCTAGTAAGATTTCAGGACGTGTGAAAAGCCATCTGTTTTTATAAACAGATGGTTTTTTTACTATTCAAAATAAAGAACTTCTTAGTTAATCGCTCTTGACAAAACGACACAAGTGTCGTAAAATACATAAAAACGACATGCGTGTCGTGTTTGTGGAAAGGAGACATAAGGTGTCAAATAAAGGGAACAACACTAAAAATAATATAATTGATGCGTCTATACAATTGTTTTCGAATAAAGGATATCAAGTTGTTACTATGAAAGATATCTGTGATTGTTGTGATATGAGCAGAGGGGGCGTGTATCGTTATTTTTCTTCCACGAAAGAAGTATTTATAGCTATGCTTGATAGGGACATAGATGATGATATAAAGGCAGTGAAAGAAGCGATGGAAGGAAAAGTACCCGCAAAAGTAATATTGGAACATTATTTAGATCACGAAAAAAATGCAATATTTAGTGAGAATAAAGGGCTGTTTTTTGCGACTCACGAATTTGCTTTCGCTGAACCAGAACAGCGTGCCTATTTTGATAAAAGATTAGAGGCATCTGTTGATTTACTGAGCAATTTATTCAGATATGGTCAGGAGACAAGAGAATTTAAGCATTTTAATATTGCAGCTGTAGCAACACATATTATTTATTTTTTTGATGGAATGAAAACCTCTTCATCTGTTCTTACAGTCTCCGAAGAAATAGTCGAACAACAAATACAATTAATTAAGGAGATGGTAATATGAAAATTACTACTTTTAATGGAAGTCCAAAAGGCGCTAATAGTAATACAAATGTAATTGTGGAAGCATTTTTGGCAGGGGCACGCAAAGCTGGTGCTGAAACTGAGAACATTTTTTTGATTGATAAAGACATCAAGCATTGCACAGGGTGCTTTACTTGCTGGTTTAGAACTCCAGGGAAATGTATTCATCAGGATGATATGAGGGAATTGCTTGAGAAATATAAAAGTTCAGATATTGTATGTTTTGCTACACCAGTTTATCTTTGGAATATGACAGCTTGTCTTAAGAACTTTGCGGATAGGTTAATTCCTTTGAAGTATCCTAATGTGGTGGAGAGTGATGGTAACTATGATATGGAAAACAGTTTGAAATTACCGGATATTGTAGTAATATCTAACTCAGGGTTTCCAGGTGATAACAATTTTCAGACAATGCATGAAGTAATGAAATCATCTAATCCTATATTGGAAATATATAGAAACAATGGCATGCTACTTCGAATGAATAGAGCTGATATACAAGAAAAAGTGAAACAATATCTTTCGTTTGTAGAGCAAGCTGGTTTTCAACTTGCCTCAAAAATCGAATTATCGGAGGAAGTGGCATCTGGTCTAAATTCGGAACTGTTATCTACGGAGGAATATATAAAAGTCATTTCAGGTGGTAAGTAGTTATAAGGATTAGAGGGTACGTGTTAGATTATGCAGAAACTATTTTAGGTATTACTAATCCATAAGTTTATAGTGCAGTATAAAAATATAATTAACTAAGAAAATAAGGATTTTTAAGAACGAGGATGATCTTACTTAATAGAATGTAGGAGAAATTGTTCTTAAGGATTCTTATTTTTTATTGGTATTCTTATTCTGGCTTCAAAATTTTTCAGAGTTAAGCTTGAATAAAACGCAAAAAAGTTTAATAAAATACAATAAAGTATAATAAAGTGCAATAAAAGTATTGACATTAATAAAATAAGACTATAATATAAGCATATCATCTGGAAAGAGGAAGCTTAAAATGGAGAATAAATTTTATACAATAGATCAGGTTGCAGAAATTTTAGATATTCATCATAAAACAGTAAGAAAGTTTATAAAAGAAGGTAAACTCAAAGCGAATAAGGTTGGTAAGCAATGGAGAATATCCCAGATAGATCTAGAAGTATTCATGGAAAACAAGAATTCTACTATAGATAATGAGGCGCTTACCTTTGATGAAGAAGTAGAGTTTTCTAAAGCTGATGATAAATTAGAAATGAATAATGAAATTAAAGTTTCTAGTGTTGTAGATTTAAAAAACATAAGTAAAGATACTTATTTTAGAGTATCAAATACTCTCTTAGCAATTATGAATTGTAAAGATGAAAGGCTACAGGGGCAGACAATTAATATAAAATACAATGAAAATACCAATAGGCTAAGAATTATTCTATGGGCAAATATTGATATGACAAAAGAATTCTTAGATGATATTGCAATGCTTGTAGATGTTAATGAGATGGAGGAATAGAATAATGAAGTATAGTGTTGTTAACAAAAACAATAAAAGTTATATTATGTTTAATGAAATAGGGTCAAAGATAAATTCAGAAGCTGATATGTTAGATATCATATCAGCATGCTTTGAAAGTGGGATAAATTCAGTAATGATTGATGGTAGAATAGTTGCAGATGAGCTCTATGATTTGAAAACAAAGTTGTTTGGAACGTTTTTGCAGAAGATAATTAATTATAAGATAAAGGTAGTATTTATAATTAATGAAGAAAGAACAATGAACGACAGATTTAAAGAATTAGCACTGGAATTGAATAAGGGACATGACATTAGATTCTACAATAATACAGAAGATGCACAAGAGTGGTTATTAAGATAGAAAGTATATTGTGTTTACAATAATATTAACGCATAACATGGGATATGGGCTTAATCAAAAGAACAAAGGAGGTGGCTATTATGAAGAAAGAACAATTTATGGTAAGGCATCCTGGAATCATTGGAGAAGAAGAACTCAGGCAGTATGCGGTTTTGGTTCCATTGATTGGTATAGATGGAATAACGTATTTATTATTTGAAAAGAGATCCAGTACATTAAGATATCAACCGGGAGAAATCTGTTTTCCTGGTGGAAAACATGAGGCAGGTGAATCTTTGCAAGAGTGTGCTGTTCGTGAAACGGTTGAAGAATTATTAGTTAACCAAAAGCAAATTGAGGTGATTGGTCCGGGAGATATCTATATATCGCCGTTTAACCTGATGATACATCCTTATATCGGTATAATAAGAGAGTATCGGAATACCTTTAGTACAGATGAAGTAGAGGAAATAATAAAAGTACCATTGGACTTCTTTCGAAATCAACAGCCTGAGAAGTATGAAAGTAGGCTGAATCATCAACCGCCTAAGGATTTCCCTTATGAACGAATAACGGGAGGGGAAAATTATCCATGGGCAAAAGGTATGTATGAGATTTTATTTTACCAACATGAGAAGTGTATTATCTGGGGTATGACAGCACAGATAGTAAAATCAGCAGTGAATTTGATTGACGAGTATAATATTGGAATATGATTATGTTTATGAATACTTAAGCGTAGGTTTGTTAAGAATGTAAGATATGTATTCGACTTGGAATAGAGTCTCGCAATTGAATAAACTCGCATACAAAGAAAGGAGATTTAATCCTATGAAAAAAGAAATTTACCTAGCAGGCGGATGCTTTTGGGGAACAGAAAAGTATCTGGAAAACATTCCAGGTGTCTTGTCTACAGAAGTTGGATATGCCAATGGTTAATACTAAGAATCCAACTTACAAAGAAGTGTGTTACAATAATACAGGACATGCAGAAACAGTAAAAGTAGAATATGATGATGACAGAATTGGGTTACTTTATATATTGGAACTTTATTATGATGTAATTAATCCAGTAAGTATCAATCGTCAAGGAGGAGACATTGGTTCCCAATACAGAACAGGAATCTATTTTGTTGATGAGAATGATGAGGAAGTTATTCGTGGCTCTATAATCGAACTTCAGAAAAAATATAAAGAGAAAATTGCAATTGAAGTAAAACCTCTCGAAAATTACTACAAGGCAGAGGAATATCACCAGAAATATTTAGATAAGAATCCTGATGGATACTGCCATATTGGAGTAGATAAATTTGAAAAAGCCAAAAAGGCAGTGGATACAAGCAAAAAATTTGTGAAAAAACCTCTTGATGAATTGAAAAAGAGCTTGACCGAGACGCAGTTTGCAGTAACACAGAATAATGCAACGGAACCTCCATTTAGAAATGAGTATTTTGATCAATTCGAGGAAGGAATCTATGTAGATATTACCACGGGTGAACCACTTTTTATGTCAAATGATAAGTTTGAGTCAGGATGTGGATGGCCGAGTTTTTCCAAGCCAATTGACAACAATTTGATTACGAATATTATTGATAAAAGCCATGGAATGATACGAACGGAAGTAAGAAGCAGAACCGGTGATTCACATCTTGGTCATGTGTTTGAAGATGGTCCAATCGATAGAGGGGGATTAAGATATTGTATCAATAGTGCCTCCTTAAAGTTTATTCCCAAGAAGATGATGGAGAAAGAGGGATATGGCGAGTATCTTAAGTTATTCTAAACTATATAACCCTCGAGTCCCAATGTAAACACTGTTTGCTATGTAGTTAGTTTTTTATACAAAACCAAGAAGTTAAATATCTATAACGTGTACCATTTACTTGTCATAGATATTCACTTTCTTGGTTTTTTATTTTCTTGGATTACAATGGATGAATTCTTAAGCTATATGAGCTTTCAATAGTTAAAGACCTAATTCACACTTGTAACAAGAAAGGCCTCCCACGCACCGGCAACTGTTTCACTAATGGCAAGTAGTTTACTGTTTTGATTTATTTGAACATACTTACCGTTAGCAACTGAATAGATAGCATATTGGGTGTCAGTAATTTTTTCAAGATAGAATTTTTCCCATGTACCAATAGTGCTACTTCTTGGGAGAAGTTGATTGTCTTCATCAATAACGGCACAAACATATTTTCCATTCGCTCTTGATTTGAATGATACCGTACCATCAGAGTTGTTTTCTATATATAAGGTTTCCCATGCCCCGCTACAGGAGTCACGGTTTGCAACAAGTGGATTACTTCCATTGTTTTCCGCACAGACAACCTTGCCATTTTGAATTGATGTGATGCAGTAATCGCCATTACCCAAGGTTGCATAACTGATTTTTTCAATAATAATAGAAGAAGTTTTATCATTAAAGTCTCCAAGAGAAGAGGCATCTGAAAGAAGAACCTTTTTACTTCCTTTAAAATCAGCATCGTTGTATAGTGTAATCTTATAGCCCTTTGGAACTTTTACTGATGATATGGAATCATTTGTAATTCCTTTTGAAACCATATCATTATAATTATATTTTCCTGGTTTTAGGTTTGTGGAATGCCCACTATAATTTGCATCTATGTAGAAGTCAGCACCAGTTTCCCCAGCATTAGGATCATAAGTAAGGTCAGAAGAACTTCCTACCCGTGTGATTTTAAATGCTTCCCAAGCTCCAGCTACGGAACTGCTAGTAGCTGTTAATTTGCCCTGTTTGTTTAAATCGGCCTGAATATATTTGTTGTTTGCTATGGCCTGAATGGAGTATCCACCAGTGGCAATCGAGACAAGCCTAAACTTCTCCCAAGTGCCGATTGATAGACTCCTAGCAAGAAGCTGATTTTCTTCGTCAATTACAGCACACACATATTTATTGTTTGCAGCAGATTTAAAAGAAACCGTACCGTCGCTATTATTTTGCAGAATAAGTGTTTCCCAAGCTCCACCACAAGATTCACGGTTGGCGATGAGAGAATCGGAACCATTATTTTCAGCGCATACAACACCACCATTGGCAATGGAGGTAATATAATATTCACCGTCAGTTAGCAAACCATCCGATGGATTTCCAGAATCTATTGTTCCCGGAAGATAAGATTTGATAACATTGTAGATCTTGGTATTTACCCATGCATTATTGGTTCTTACAGTGGACCATTTTTGTCTTATGGTAGCCGCTGAATCATTATAGATATCTACAGTACTTGGACTATGATTATAGATACCCCAAGAGCTGTTTCCAGTTACTTTGTACGTCCATGTTGTCCAGTGCCAGCCTTGTTTGTTGTAGGTGGACATTGTGTTTTTCCAAGCATCTTCTACATCAAAGCAAGTAAATTCACCGACGAAAGTAGGGACACCGTAATTATGGTTCGCAATATCGTTTACTTTACTTGCCGTATAAGAAGCTTGACCAGAAGCGCTGGTAACATGATCCCATGGATAATAATGATATTCGTAAGCAACGTTACTCCAGCCATATGTAGAAGGATGCGGTAAGTCATTGGCATCCCAGCAGGATTCCATAATAATAATATGATCGGAATCTTTTGATCGGATTGTATTATAGATTTCGTTATAGAAATCCCATTGTACACTTGTAGTTGCCGCAGCTTTAATACCTGGTTCGTTTAAGATATCATAAGCGGCAATAGCAGGATTACTGTTAAAATGTTCTGCAATTTTTTCCCATAACCACAGAGTTTTGGAGCGGTTTGTTTGATTCCAGTACAGTTGTTTGCCATCATTGATTTCGCCAGAGTGGTCCATGCCATTTTGGGAGCCAAATGCTCCATGTAAATCAAGAATTACATAGATTCCGCGTTGACTACAGTTGTTTACGAACCAATCCAGACGATTCCAAGCATTGGATTTTAAGTTGCCGTTATCATCGCATAGATTCATGTAAGTAAAGGGAAGACGTATAACGCTCATACCCATAGCAGCACAGTTATCAAAATCCTGCTCTGTCCAATAATTATCTTCATAAACAGCAATTAGTTCATCGCGAACAGTGGTACCAAAACGGTTCTTTAACGTATTCATCATGGTCTTCTGGTCACTAGCGTTGGTTGGATTCATCCAATGTTCTTGTACAAGCCAACCACCAGCATTGGTTCCCCTTAGATACACAGAATCACCGTTCCCGTAATTCTTTTTAATTGAAGTTTTGTTAGTCTTCAAAAAGTCTGCAGAAGTAAGGCTAACAGCAGCCTTAACGGTTGGTGTAGGTGATAATGCGGTACCTGTAAATAATAAGCTGACTGTTATAGTCAGACTAAGCAGGGCACTCAGCCCTTTGGTGAGAAAATGTTTCTTTTTCATCGTGTAAACCTCCCTTTAAATTATCAAAGTGAATTGTGAGATTCTAGGCTGAACAGATAGCGTATCTTTGCCTATCAATCTTTTGAAATCACAAGGATTCTCTTAGTTACCAATAAAACTATAATTATACTAAAACGTTTTAATGTAATCTTAAAAAAATAAATCTATGCGGTAAGATAAAGGTTAGAACTGATAAGTAATGCAAAAACAATATGGAAAATACATGGGAAAATGTACAAATTTATTACTTTTTTATTATATTACCATTAATATAATAAAAAAGCAACAAAGAAAAATAATAAATAATAAAAAAAATATACAAACTGTCGTAAAATAATATTAAAATGAATTGATAATCGAGTGAAACGTTTTAACTTTGAGGTGTAGTATTAGGCTCAGAATACCAGTAATGTTGTTGAATAAACTGTCGATAGAATCATGACCTAATAAAAGGGAACGTTTCTTAACAAAGGAGTTAGCGAGACATCTATTACCAACGATTACGATTGCAGTATATTCTTATATGGCTTTAGGCTATCTTGTTATGGGTAGTAAGTTATTCATATAGCTGGTATACTAAACTTATGATATAATACAAGTTAATATAAGTAAAAAAAAAGAATTTAAAAAGTGTAGGGTGGGTAATATTGAATAAGAGTAAAGTTAAAAATAGTTTTTTTTCACTTGGTGTCCTTTGTAGTTCATTACTTATTTGCGAAGTTCTTTACCGTTATGATTTTGGAAGTCAAAATATAAATATTGTTATGTCTATGGCAATATTTGTTATTACAGCTGTTACAGAGGGATATATTTATGGTGTGTTATCAGCAGTTATCGGTGTATTTGCATATGATTTTCTAATAATTTCTCCAAGATTAGGTTTTAGTTTTACTGTGAACTTTCCAGTAACACTTATTGTCCTACTACTTGTGGTATTTACTAGCAGCACAATTACTAATAGGATTAAGGCGCAGGCGAAGGAGGCTAAGCAAAAGCGTCAACATGCTGAATTGTTATACAGTATTAATCGTAAACTTCTATCTACAAGAGATATGGATACCATCATAGGATACTCGATGGAATACCTCACAGATGAGTTGGTACATTCTATAGCTTTTTTTGAAGAGATTAAATCAGCGGACAAATTAAATCCTTATTTTATTCGTGTGAAAAATGATGTAGACATTGATTATTTTAAGAGAGAGGGGGTAGCTAATCTAGTAAGACAAGCGGCAGATAAGCAGGAAGCCTTAGAGGATAAAGACTATGGCTACTTTTTACCAGTTGTTACACAGAACATTACGTATGGGGTATTTGCTTTTGCTTTTATGGCAAGAGAATTGAATAAGAAGCAAAAGATATTTTTAGAGATTATAGCGGAACAAACAGCTCAAGCGATTAGAATGTATCGTCTTACGGTAGAGCAACAAGAAGTTAACGTGATGATAGAAACGGAAAAGGGAAGGAACAGTTTTCTAAGAAGTATATCTCACGATTTGAGAACACCGCTTACAGGAATTATGGGGGCTAGTTCTACTTTATTGGAAGAAGGGGAGAAGATCCCTAATGAAGAACGTACCAAACTGATAGAGGGAATACAAAGTGATTCTCAGTGGCTTCTTAATATGATTGAGAACATATTATCTATTACGAAGGTTCAGAAGAACAATATGGTGATTCATAAATCGGAAGAAATCCTAGAAGAGATTATAGAAGGAGCTGTACTAACTTTTCGAAAACGCTTTCCTAATGCCAAAATCACTGTAAAACTGCCTGAAAATGTGATTTTGCTTCCGGTAGATGTTATGTTAATCTCTCAAGTTATTATTAATCTTTTGGAAAATACACAAAGACATGCGCTAGGCCAAAGATCGGATGTGGCAATAGAAGTTAAGGAGATGGAGGGCTTTGTGAGTTTTATAGTGAGCGATACTGGTCCAGGAATAGATCAAAAGATTCTTCCATTGCTATTTAAATCTGCGATTACACCGGATGCCCCGTGTAGAGATTCAACGAGAAATTTGGGAATCGGACTTTCTATTTGTGGCACCATAATTAAAGCTCATGGAGGCGAGATGTGTGCCAGTAATCGTCCAGAAGGTGGAGCGCAATTTATGTTTACGATACCTCTTTGCTAGGAAGTTAAATAAATGTTATTAAATGATTGAAGAAGGTGATGGTATGTTCAAGATTCTTGTTGTAGAAGATGATGAAGTATTAAATAAAATGGTATGTGCAAAGCTTAAACAGGAAGCCTTTGAAACTTTTTCAGCGTTTGATGGAGAAGAGGCACTTAAATTAATGGATCAGGAATATATTGATTTAATAATTAGTGATATTATGATGCCAAATATGAACGGATATGAACTTACGAAAGAATTAAGGGATGCAGCATATACAACCCCAGTGTTAATGATAACTGCGAAAGATCAGATAGAAGATATGGAAAAAGGTTTTGTAGCTGGTACAGATGATTATATGATTAAACCAGTTAATTTGAAAGAGCTTGTATTGCGTGTAAATGCGTTATTACGTCGTGCACAGATTGCCAATGAAAAAAAGTTAAAGATAGGAAATACGGTGTTGGACTACGAAGCATTGACGGTCCAAAACGAAGAAGGAGTGCAGACACTTCCACCGAAAGAATTCTATCTTTTATATAAACTTCTGAGTAATCCTAATAAGATTTTTACTAGACTTGATTTGCTTGATGAAATATGGGGAATGGATACAGAAGTGGATGACAGAACAGTGGATTCTCATATAAAAAAACTGCGTAGAAAATTTGAGACTAGTCCAGACTTTGAAATTATCACAGTTAGAGGGCTTGGATATAAAGTGGGATACCGATAAAAGGAGGGAATTATGAAAAACAAGAAGAAGGAAAAGTTTAGAATTCCTTTAAGTAATTATTTTGCTTTCATATTCAGTATAATTTTGTGTATTTCGTGTTTTATTGCTGGTCTGCTTGTTTGTACTTCATTTCTCTGGTTTTATCAAGGTGAGATAACTGTTAAGATAACTGTTATAATATGTATTTTAGTTTGTTTGTTGGTGGCGGTTATTGGAAGCGCAACTATGTGGTTTGGAAGTAGATATTTGATTAAGCCGATTATTAAATTAAGGGATGGTTTCCGCCAGGTGACAGAGGGTAACTTTCAAGTAGCCATAAAGAGAAATACGAACTACCGAGGTGGTTACCAATATACCAACGAACTGGATGAGCTTACAGAGAATTTTAACCGTATGGTTAAAGAGCTTAATAACATGGATTATATGCGAAAAGACTTTATGAGTAATGTATCCCATGAGGTAAAGACCCCGGTGGCAGCAATTACAGGTTTTACTGAAATATTATTAGATGGTGGTTTATCAGAAGAGGAACAGAAGGAATATTTAGGTTTAGTAAATGAACAGTCTATTCGGTTATCAAATTTATGTGAGAACATGTTACGACTCTCTAGGTTGGATAATCAAGAAATCGTACCTCAAGGTGATGTTGTGCAGTTGGATGAACAGATACGTAAAACAGTTATTATCCTATCTGAAAAGTGGCAAGAGAAGGAAATGGAGTTTCATCTAAATCTAGAGAAAAATCATGTAAAAAGTAATGCGGATTTGCTTTTTCAGGTGTGGATGAATCTGATTGATAATGCCATTAAATATTCGGATTCAGGGAAAAGGATATGGATTAAAGAATCAAGTAATGCAAATGAAATTATCGTAGAGATAGAAGATGAGGGAATTGGTATTGATTCGGATAAGAAAGGTAAGATTTTTGATAAGTTTTACCAGTGCGATGAATCACATAAAAAGAAAGGGAATGGTCTAGGACTTTCCATTGTAAAACGTATCGTAACAATGCTTTCAGGATCGATTCAATGTGAAAGTGAATGGGGGAAGGGAACCAAGTTTATTGTGAGAATACCAAATAATAAATAATGCCACTAATTGCGCAGTAAGCAGATAGAAAAAAAACAATTGTCATACAATCTGTATAGACCTCCGATTTGTTAAAACGAAACGGTGGTCTTTTTTCATATCCCTATGTTTGAAAAAATTATCTGTATGGGTAAAATAGCAGATAAAAAATTAAATTTGATTGCAACATTTCTAACTTCTTAAGTGTATATAAGATAGAACCGTAAGAAAGCCGGTTACTATTTATGGATATCTGGCCAACTGAGACAATTATAGGCATGACCATATTAGTCCGTTGACCAAGAAGAAAGGGAATGATAATATGAAGAAAATGATGAAATGTGTAATGGTATTAGCTATGGTAGCATCAATGACAGGTTGCGGTAAGGAAACTAAAACACCAACAGAGCCTGTTGGAGAGAATACTTAAATTCCAAATCCATTTGCGGAGTGTGAGACAATTGAGGAAGCAGAAAAAATTGCCGGATTTGATCTTGTGATACCAGAGAAAGTACCAGATGGATTTATCGATAAGAATATCAGTGCAATTCAGAATGAGATGATTGATATCACTTACGATAATGGAGAAGATAAATTATGTATTCGTAAGGGGAAGGGAACGGATGATGTAAGTGGTGATTATACACAGTATGATGAGATATCTACGGTAGAAGTTAATAATCGAAGTGTAACACTAAAAGGAAGTGGCGATAAGATTAATGTGGCTGTTTGGAAAGACGAAGATTTTGCATATTCAATTGTTGTGAACAATGGAGAAGCGGGTATCGATAGCAACGTAATTACTGATATGGTAAAAGGAATAGAATAAAAGGAGTAGTGAAGCGCGACACTGTTGGGATTGGTGTCGCACTTCATATTATGTAGGAGTGGTTATGATTAATGTATGTATAAATCAAAGATTAAATATACCTTTAGGGACACGAGTAATACTAGTATTTTGTGAGCTTTTATTAGCGGCAAGAACAAGATTTTACTTTCTATTAAAAGAAGATTGTAAGGTACTGGATCGTGTAGTAACGAAAGCTGCAATAAACAACCAAGCAGAACATCTACTAAATGATTATGGTAATTCTGTATTACGAATGGCATATTCCTATTTGCATAATACAAGTGATGCAGAAGATGTTTTGCAAGATACGATAATACGTTTTATTAAAGATAGACCAATGTTTGAATCGACATTACACGAAAAAGCATGGGTTATGCGTGTTGCAATTAATATATGTAAAAACAAGATTAGATATAACAAGATAAGAACTACAGATGAACTAAGTGAAGAATTGATGGGTGAAGAAAAAGAAGATTTAGCGTTTGTATGGGAATCGGTTAAAAGCCTACCTGTAAAGTATCGTGAAGTAACACACCTCTATTATCATGAGGGATATTCTACTAGTCAGATTGCTTCGTTACTAGGAAAGAATGAACAGACGGTTCGATCCCTCTTACATCGAGCAAGAAAAAAACTTAAACTGATTCTAAAGGAGGTGTATGATTTTGAAGGGTAGGTATAATGAAATTATGAATAATATTCAAGTAACCGAAGAGATGCATGATAGAATTATGAGAAAAATTGATGAAACAGATTTTAATACCGAAACAACAAATGGTAGTTCATATCATCAATATCGAAGAATTATATCTATAGCTGCTTGCTTAGCGATCATATGTATTGGAATTATAGGAGGTAAACTTATATTTAACAATGAAGAGAACTTAGTTGAACAAGTAGTGCCAGATATAGTGGAGTATAATTCAATTGCTGAACTAAGCCAAAATGCGGGATTTGAGATTTCGGAGGTAAAGAACGTTCCTTTTAGTATTGAAAAGACCACATACACTCTGTATTGGGGAGAGTTAGCCGAGATAACGTATTCAAATGATGAAGAAGAACTTGTATATAGAAAAGCAGTTGGTAATGAAGATATAAGTGGTAACTACAATGAATATTATTTAGAAAAGAAATGTAAAATTGATGATTATGAGGTAACAATTAAGGGAGATATGAATGGATACACCTTAGCTGTTTGGCAAAAAAATTGTTATTCTTATTCGTTAGAATTCTCTAAAAGTGTATCCGAAATAGAGATTATAGATATAATAAAAAATTTGAATTAATAGTATATTTTAACTCCCTATGTGTTGGCATGGGGAGTTGAAATCGTATTGAAGAAATACAGAGGTATAGGGACCATACAGTAGATTTGCATTCTAGTAAATTGTAGCTTTTTGTAGAATATTTTAGATATATCATATAGATATAGTTGACATAGTATAGTAATTTGAGTAAAATTTAGTATAAGGTTGTTTTGTTACTAAAAACAACTAAAAATACATAAAGAGGAGTGTAAATAATGAAAAGACCAAAGATTGGAGTTATGCGATTACTAGTATTAATGGTGTTATGCTGTGCACTAATGGTAGGAAACTTAATTATACCAAACCAGGTGGCAGAAGCAGCAACTAAAAAAGCAACAATAAGTGTAAAAGAACTGACAATACCTGTTGGTAAAATGGACAGTAAGACTTACTGGAACAAAAATTCATGGGAAATAAATAATGGAGAAGAGCTTACTGTAAAAAACAAAATAAAAGGTGCAACGTATCAATTTACATCTAGCAACTCCAAAGTTGTCAAAATCAGTAAAGCTGGTGGTTATTTAACAGGTGTTAAGGCTGGAAGTGCAACAATTACCTGCACACAGACTTACAAAAATAAGAAAATTACAGTAGGGAAATGTAAGGTTACTGTAAAAAACGCTACATTAATATCGGAAGATGCAGTCCTCCCTGTTGGAAGCGGTGGATTTGATCTAGCAGACTATTATAGTTCTTCAGATTCTATGTTTACTATAGCATATCGAAATCCAAAGGCTACTTATACAGTAACATCAGATAGTAGTAACTTCACTATTAATGAAAAGAAATACGATGCTTCATCAGCAAAAGATGTCACAGACAATGATGAATATAAATCTGTACTTAAGGATTATATTGGAAAACGTTATTTTTATGGATATCAGTTTAAAGCAGAAAAAGCAGGTACATATACAATTACAGTAAAAGAAACATATAATAAGAAAACAAAAACCTTAGGTAGCTTTAAAGTAGAAGTAAAAGATGCAAGTATTGCTGAACCGAATGTAGAGTTACTGGTAGACAATTATATCAACGTATTTAACTTACTTAACTATACGAATGCAAGTTCATTATATTATTTTGAAATAAAGGATTATGATAAAACAAATCCAGAGAATAATGTATTGGATCTTATTCAAGACGAAAGCTCATTATATCTACGGGGAAATAAAACAGGTACCGGCGAAGTGATAATAAGAGAAGGATCAGAACAAGGAACCGTTATCGGAACTGTTACTGTAACTGTAACTGAGGCCCCTTGTGAAAGCATTACTTTAGAATCTGAGGAATACACGGCATATGTAGGTGAGTATTTTAATATATATTATGATTTAGAGCCTTGGGAAACTACAGATAAGGTTACCATTGAGTCTGATAATTCCAAAGTTTTAAAAGTAGAATACAATCAAGAAGAAGAATCATGGGAATATACACCTTTGAAAGCTGGAGAAGCAAAAATCACAATTAGGTGTGGAAACCAATCCGTAGTAACTAAGGTTATAGTTGAAGAGTGGTAGGATTTGAAGAACATATAAGTTAAAGCTAAAAATTTATAGATAAAAACAAAAACAAATTTTAAGTAAGACACAAGAAGTCTTTGCAAAATTGCTATATAAGCAATCGTGCAAAGGCTTTTTTGTGTCAATTTTATTTAATACATGATAATAAAAAACTGAGTTACTTGTAAAATGCACACTAAATGCACATATGTGCATAAATAGTGCATAATTATATGCATATATATATTGACATTCTGATCTGTTATAGGGTATATTGAGGATAGTTGATGGAGATAGTACAAGGTAAGATTCTAAGAAGTAATAATAGATTAGGAGGAGTTTGATGAAACGAGTTACGATTCAAGATATTGCAGCTAAGTTAGAGTTATCTAGAAATACCGTTGCAAAGGCTCTAAATGGTGGAGAGGTCTCAAATGCTACTAGAATGACAGTGATACAGAAGGCTTATGAGATGGGCTATGAAAAATTAGATGCTACAATGATTGAGCAAGCAAAAGCGTTATCGAAGAAAAATGTTGGTGGTACCATACTGGTTTTGTTTAACCGTGCAGAATCCACTTTCTGGAATAAAATCATTACTGGAATCAGTGATGAGATTAATGAAAATGGTTATCGCATGCAGATGTATATTGTAGAAGAAGATGATTTGAATGCAACAGAAACATTAAAAGCTGCATCAGAGGATACGAAAGGGATTATTCTTCTGTGCAAGTTCCCATTACCATTTGTCGAAGGATTAGCCATAAGCAAATTACCAATTACTATGTTCAATGCACCTAAGAATGGGGAGGCATACCTACGTTTTGGTAATATTATAGCGATTGAAGGTAGACATCCTATCGCGGCAATCGTGCAGGAACTGATTAACCAAGGAAAACGAACATTTTCTTTTGTTGGATGCAGTGACGCATCAATGAGTGTTTCAATGCGTTATGAAGGGATGAGACAGACGCTAGTAGCCAATGGTATATCCGTAGAAGAATCTTTAATGTTAACTAAGGGAGAGCCAAACAGTTACTATAACTTTAGTGTGATCGAGGAAAATATAGAAAGGCTTCCTTATTTTCCAGAGGTGTTTGTCTGTGTAGATGATGATGTAGCAAAATATGTAGCAACAGCCCTAATGAAAAAAGATATGAAACTCGCCAAAGATATCATAATTGTAGGGTTTGATAATACCATCGAACCTGAATTCTTTAAGTCGGATATTATTACCGTAGAGATAAGGATGGAGGCACTTGGAAGACGTTTGGTATCAACAACATTAGAAAAGATAACCCATCCGGAACTTGATAACGCGATTATTACCGTTGCCACGTATCCTGTACCAAGAAGTATGTGCAACGACAGACATATAACATAATAATAGTCTTTTTACGATAAAGACTTCACAATTGCCTATTAATAGCAATAGAAGGAGAGAAAACAATATGGATTTTATAAAAGGATTTACATTCAAGTTAAACCCAAGTAAGACACAAAAATTTGCAGGAGAGGAGACAAAAGAGTCTCTGAAAACTTTGGTAGATACTACAGGTTGCGATACCATTATCTTAGCTTTTATCGCTTTTCAAGATACCCCTCAATCAGAGGAGATTGATTATATAGGGGAACATATTCCAACAGACGAGGAGCTCTTAAGTGTTATTGATTACGCAAGAAAACTAGGTCTTAAGATTATTCTAAAGCCAATGCTTAATTGCCGAGACGGAGTGTGGAGAGCACATATTAACTTCTTTGATGTAGAAGTTCCTTGTGAACCAAAGTGGAGTAAATGGTTTGCTAATTATGAAAAATATATTCTTAAATATGCTGAAATTGCAGAAAAAACACAGTGTGATATGTTTATGGTGGGGTGTGAGTTGGTTCAAACAGAAAGAAAAGAGGAATACTGGAGGAATCTAGTTCATAAAGTGAGAAAAGTATACAATGGCCTTGTTACATATAATACTGATAAGTACCAAGAAAATCAGGTTAAGTGGTGGAATTGCCTCGACGTGATATCATCTAGTGGATATTACCCACAAACAAGATGGGAAGAAAACCTAGATCGTATTGAAAAGGTAGTAAAGCAATATAATAAACCATTTTTCTTCGCGGAATGTGGTTGTATGTGTGTGAAAGGATGCCAAGAGGTACCAAATGACTGGACATTTGAAGGTGAAGTAGATTTGAAGGTACAAGCAGATTATTTTAAGACAATGTTTGAGACTGTAAAGGAACGTGAATGGGTGGAAGGCTATGGAATTTGGGACTGGTCTTCTAACTTTAGAGAAGACTTACCAGAACAGAGAGGATATAGTGTATATGATAAGCCTTCAGCTAAGGTAATCAAGGAGTTTTATCAAACTCTGTAAGGAAGGAAAGGACAGAATGACAACAGAGAAAATGGATTTTGATACGGAAGGCACTCTTACAGAAGAATTTGAAAAAAATAAACATAACTCCTTAAAACTATTGTTAAACATATACAAAGGGAACTATGGTAAATTATTGGTATCCTCGTTCTTCTTCGTACTAAAACATACGCCAGCGTGGGCAATGCCTATTGCCATTGCAGGTATTGTGGATGTTGCTACGAATCCCGGGGATTATCCTGTAGGGAAAATTGCGTATTATGTTGGAATTATGGTGATATTAATTGTTCAAAACATACCTACAAACTACATATATGTAAGGATGTATAGTTTGGCAATTCGTGATGTGGAGGCAAGGCTTCGTGGAAGTTTAATACGTAAGCTGCAGCAATTGTCCATTGGTTATCATAAGAATATGCAGTCAGGAAGACTGCAATCAAAGATTATTCGTGACGTAGAAGCAGTAGAGTCAATGTCAACGCAAGTATTTACCAGTTTATTGGCGATTGTTATAAATATAGTTGTTGCGTTTTCTATTATTATTACAAAGAATATGGTAGTATTTTTATTCTTTCTTGTTACTATACCGATTGCGGTAATTACAATTATTGCATTTCGAAAAAAGATAAGATTAAGGAATACTGAGTTTCGTAAAGAGATGGAAGAAACCTCAGCAAAAGTAATTGAGATGGTGGAGCTGATTCCAGTTACTAGAGCATATAGCGTTGAGGAAAAGGAAATTAATCGTTTGGAGGAGCAAATTAGTAAGGTTGCCCACAAAGGGTATAAACTAGATGTAATACAATCCCTCTTTGGTTCCGTAAGTTGGGTAATCTTCCAACTCTTTCAAGTGTTGTGTCTGGCTTTCACAGGAACTCTCGCATATAAGGGGAAAATCAGTGTTGGTGACATTGTACTTTATCAAACGTATTTTTCAACCATAGTAAATAGTATCTCACAGATTGCTAATCTAGTACCAATCTTCACGAAAGGAATAGAATCCCTTAATTCCATCGGTGATATTCTTACCGTTCATGATGTGGAGAGCTATAAGGGAAAGCGTAAGGTGAAGAAACTAGAAGGATGTTATGAGTTCAATGATGTGGTCTATTCTTATGGAGACGGAGAAAAGAATGTATTAAATCACTTTAATCTCCAAGTAAATAAGGGAGAAACGATAGCTTTGGTTGGTGGTTCTGGGGCTGGAAAAACAACAATAATGAATCTTATTATTGGGTTCTTAAAACCAACAGAGGGAACTGTACTTATTGATGGAAAAGATATGAGGGAGTTAGACATTCGCAGTTATCGTAGATTTATGGCAGTGGTACCTCAAGAAAGTATCTTGTTTGCGGATACACTTCGAAACAATATAACTTATGGTTTAGATTCTATTTCAGAAGCACAACTCGATCAAGTATTGCAACAAACTAGTTTGAAGGAATTGGTAGATTCCCTCCCAATGGGATTGGATACAGTAATAGGAGAACATGGCGGAAAGTTATCTGGTGGTCAAAGACAAAGAATATCCATTGCAAGAGCATTACTTAGAGATCCAGAGGTTGTACTTCTAGATGAGGCAACCTCAGCACTGGATAGTATCTCTGAATTAAAGATACAGGATTCTTTAGAAATACTTACTAAGGATAAGACCACGTTTGTAGTTGCCCATCGTCTATCAACAATTAAGAATGCAGACAAAATTGTTGTACTTAAGGAAGGAAACGTAGAAGAAATCGGTACCTATACACAGCTGATGGAGAAAAAGGGTGAATTCTATAAACTTAAAACATTACAGTCATAAAAGTATGATATAATGGAAACCGTAGCAAAAATATTGCAAAATATAGTCAATTGCGAAACTCTTCTCCATGACCATAACATATCTGTGTTTTAAGGCTGCCTACTACAATTTCACTAAAATTGTAACGGCAGACATAAAACACATTGATATGTTTATCGTCATTACTAAGAATTTCGCAATTGACTAACAATGCAAAGTAGAATAAAAGGAGAGAGCAAGTATGCTTGATGAAATTCTAGAATATAATAAAATTTTTGTTGAGAATAAAAGCTACGAAAAATATATTACCAATAAGTTTCCAGAAAAAAAGATCGCCATCGTCTCTTGTATGGATACAAGATTAACAAAACTATTACCTGCAGCTTTGGGGCTTAAGAATGGTGATGCGAAGATCATTCAAAACGCAGGTGGAGTGATATCCCATCCATTTGGAAGTGTGATACGTAGTTTATTAATAGCAATTTACGAATTAGATGTTAAAGAAATATTAGTAATCGGTCATACTGATTGTGGAGCTAGATACACAGACAGCCAGAAGATGCTAGAGAAGATGAAAGAGCATGGAATAACACAAAATAATATAGATATGGTTAAGTATTGCGGAATTGACTTTGACTCTTGGCTTGGTGGTTTTATAGATTTAGAAGATACTGTTAAGAAATCAGTAGAGTTGATACATAAACATCCTTTAATACCAGAGACGGTAATGGTACATGGCTTAGTAATTGATTCTGTCACTGGCGAGTTAAGTAAGGTTGATTAGGACAGTGATTCACCGGAGGCAACAGCAGTATAATTAAGAATGAGGGAGGGGAATAGTAATGAATTCTATCCATAACTTTAATGACTTTCTGACCGAGCTATACCAAGCGGGAATGAGCGTTGGCGGTGAGAATAACGAAGGGGTTTTCTCTTTATGTAGTTATTTTGGGGAAGAGATATGCTGGCATACAGAAGATGCAGATACGGACCCATGGGAATGGCGCATGCGTGTATTAAATGAGAAAGAAGACATTGCATACGGTAAGTTCTTCTTTAAGAAGAGTGGTTATATTACGAAGGAGTGGTTTCCTTACTTCTATGCAATTCGCCGTGGACGTAGGAGATTAGAAGAAGAATATGAAGCAGGTACCATTAGTCAATATGCAAAACAAATCTATCTGCTGATAGAGGAATATAAGGAATTACCTCTGCATCTCATTAAGCAATATGGTGGGTTTACCAAAGAAGATAAATCAAAGTTTGACCGGGGGATAACGGAGTTGCAGATGCGATTCTTTATTACAATGTCTGGACGAGCTAGGAAGTTGTCTAATGCGGGAGAAGAATATGGGTGGTCATCAACCGTATTCTGTCTAGTAGAGGACTTCTGGGGAGAAGAGTTAATAATAGAAGCTGAAAAGATTGATCCAGAGCAAGCGTATGAGAAGATTCGGGAACAAATCTATAAACTAAATCCAGAAGCAACAGAGAAAAAAGTAAAGAAGTTTATTGTAGGCTATTAATCAAAAAACTTATAGAATCTTTATAAATAGCCCTTATACTTTTGTTATCACAAGAGGAAAGGGCTATTTTTATGAAAAATATTTTGGAAACACATAATCTATGTAAGAATTACAAAAAACAAAAAGCAAATCACAACATATCAATTTCAGTACCAGAGAAATCAGTTTATGGACTCCTTGGTCCAAACGGTGCGGGAAAGTCTACCCTGCTGAAAATGCTAACAGGTATGATTACTCCTACCTCAGGAGAAATTGTTTTTGATGGTAAGTCATGGAGTCGTAATGATTTGCTGTCCATTGGTGCGCTGATTGAATCACCGCCACTTTATGAAAACTTGACCGCTAGGGAGAATCTAAAGGTACGTACTCTGCTCTATGGCTTGCCAGATAGCCGCATTGATGAGGTGTTAGAATGTGTAAATCTGATAAACACGGGAAAGAAGCGTGCGGGGCATTTTTCGATGGGAATGAAACAACGACTTGGCATAGCTATGGCACTACTTAACCACCCGAAGCTGCTCATCTTAGATGAACCTACTAATGGGCTTGACCCAATCGGAATCGGAGATTTACGCGAGCTGATTAGAGCATTTCCACAGCAGGGAATAACGGTGATTCTTTCCAGCCATATTCTATCCGAAGTGGAACAAATCGCTGATCATATTGGTATTATAGCAAACGGTGAACTGTGGCATCAGGACAAAATTGACGCTACAGATGACCTTGAAGCACTATTTATGGAGGTTGTACGAAAGGCAGGTGATTCGAATGCTTAACTTTCTACAATCAGAATGGCTCAAGGAAAAGCATAGCTTCAACAAGGTGATTCTGTGGCTTGCCCCAGCGCTTACAATTTTGTTGGCCTTGTTGTTAATGGGAGGAAGATACCTGCAGGCAGGTGCTTATAATTGGTGGTATACAATGCTTTTGCCTGGTTGCTTTACTATGTTTTCTGCGTTTACAGTGGCAAGGGAACAAAAAAAGAACAGGCACGGTTTATTGGGTGTGGCTGTAGATAAGAAGAAACTATGGCTTGCTCAGATCATACTCTGTACTTTATTCCTATTAACCACCTGTCTTGTCTTTTATGTCGGAATTACCCTAGGTGGTCTACTGTTTGGGCAATCGATTGGCGTAGCAGTAAGCTTATTTGCAAGTGTTTTGCTATTCGTCACCTCTGCTTGGCAAGTACCATTATGGATGTTCGTGACGGAGAAAGTTGGTATATTTTTAACTGTTTTAATTAGCTTACTCTGCAATTTTGGTGTTGCGGTCATCTGCGCAGTAGAAAGTTTTTGGTGGATTCCATTCTCTATTCCGGCAAGGCTCATGTGTCCTACCATAGGTGTATTACCGAATGGGCTTAGGGTAGAAGTGGGTAGTAATATGGAAGACCCTGCTGTTATCCTACCAGGTGTATTGATTGGTATCACGCTTTTTATCCTGCTAACCATTGCTACTTCATGCTGGTTTCAGAAACGTGAGGTGTGAGCATGAAGCAATTTGTAAGAACTATAAAATCTGACATCTACAAGGCGCTACATTCCCACGTGTTACTCATACATCTTTTTGTGCCATTCTTTGGTATGGTAGCGTTCCTTGCTTATTACACCATTTCTCCTTGGAGTGAGCCACAGAAGGTATCAGCTTATCTGCAAGTATTAGCGATGGTATTTCCAATGTTAATTGGTATTGTTACAGTTATAGTATCAGAACAGGAGGTACAAGCAGCTTCATGTCAGATGCTGTTGTCTACTCCGTGCAAAAGATATATTCCACACTTTGCAAAGCTTTTGGTCATTTTGATATTTGGTTTTTTGTCTTCTATAATAGCTGTTTTCGGCTTTGGAACCTTGTTCCGGTTGATGGGAAATGTAGTTTTTCCTCTTTCACTATACATCAAATCGGCAATTTTGTTGTTTTTAGGAAACCTGACTCTATATATTCTTCAATATATTGTAAGCTTTGCATTTGGAAAAGGCGTAGGTCTTGGCTTGGGGATGGTGGGCAGCTTGCTATCAGCACTTCTTCTAACAGGGCTTGGTGATAGAATATGGACATTCTTACCTTGGGGAATTTCCACACGTTTTTGTAGTATGTTTGTGGAGAGTAAGATCACAAATGTGTCTTTTGTGGATTTATCTGGAGTAACTCAGGGCGTAATGTTTATAGGGGTGACAAGTGCCATACTTCTTTTGATACTTGCAGCTTGGAGTACAAAATGGGATGGAAGAAAAAATAAAGAAAATTAGCTAGAAATGGAGGGATTGAATGGCTCATATATTAGTAATCGATGATGAAAACGATATTTGCAAGTTGATTGAACGTGCACTTGCAAAAGACGGATATACCGTTACCACGAAAAACAGTGCTATTAATTTGACAGCACAGGACTTTAAAACCTATGACCTTGTTTTATTGGATGTGATGATGCCGGAGGTAGATGGATTTTCTCTCTGTCGAAGTATTCGAGGGGATGTGGATTGCCCAATTCTCTTCTTAACTGCCAAATCCATGGAGCAGGATATGATAGACGGTTTTTCGCTTGGTGCTGACGATTATATTAAAAAACCATTCAGCCTCTTAGAATTACGGGCAAGGGTGGCAGCACATCTGCGCAGAGAACATAGAGAACGTCATCAGTCGCTAACACAGGGAATATACCGATTTGACTTATCTGCAAAGGAAATTACAGTAGAAGCGGTACCAGGAAAACCAGAGAAAATACTTCTGACAAAGAGTGAATACGCTATCTGTGAAATGTTGGTGCGTAATAGGGGGCAAGTCTTTTCACTGGAACATATTTTGGAGACAGTGTTTGGGTTTGATACAGAAAGTGATATTGCGGCCATTCGCGTCCATATTAAAAACATCCGTAATAAATTTTCAAAATATACGGAAAATCCGATTGAAACAGTCTGGGGAGTGGGGTATAAATGGAGATAAAGAGCAAGAAATCTATAAAACTATATATGCTGTTTTTGCGCCATCTAGCAGTTTTTACTACCCTCACAATTTTGCTTATCGCCACAATTGTTCTTAGCTTTTATTATGGAATGGCGAGTGGTGCAATTCTACCCGCAAATTATGCAGAACAAGCTATCGAGCAAGCTAAAGGAGAAATTCAAACCAGTCAGCCCTTTGATGAAACAGTTATTCCGTATCCATGTACCTATACCTTGTTTGATGAAGATGATAACTTAGTATGCGGTACTATGACGAATAAGGAGATTGTAAAATCAAAAGATGTTCTTTTTAAAAATTCAAAGACACCAGTCAGTCGATATATGCTAATCCAACGTGAGGATGGCTACTGTATTATACAATACGATTTACAAGCACACTTTACATCTCCTACTCTGCATGAGTTGTTTCCAATGCCTGAGCTACTAGTAATACTACTTTTTCTTGTTGGTTTTCTTTCAATAGCATGTGTTATAGCCTCGCGCTTCGGTAAAAAGTTGAACGCTGAGCTATCCCCGTTGATTACCGCAACAGATGCCATTAAACAGCAGGAACTGGATTTTGAAGTTTCGCCAACGCACATTCAAGAGTTTAATACAGTTTTGAATTCTATAGATGAAATGAAACGTGCACTTGGGACTTCACTTAAGCAACAATGGAACGCTGAGCAAAACCGAAAAACACAAGTTTCTGCACTTGCCCATGACATTAAAACACCCTTGACAATAGTCAAGGGCAATACAGAGCTTCTACTGGAAGCAGAATTATCGGAGGCGGATAAGGAATTGCTTGAGTATATCCATGCAAGCTCCCATAAAATTGAACAGTATCTCGATCTTCTGATGTCAGCCGCAAAGGCAGAAAGTCATGTAGATTTTGATCCGAAATCATTTTCAGTAAGCGAGTTTATTTCGGAAATCAAGTTGGAGGCAACAGCTCTTTGCCTTGCAAAGAATATCATACTGACTACAGATATAAGTAATTTACCTGAAATGTTCTATGGGGACACAGTGCTCTTAGTCAGTGCACTTTCCAATATTCTAGCCAATGCCATAGAATATTCTCCTACCCACGGTAATGTTACGATTAGCATTAGTGGGAGGGAAGATATGCTCAGGTTTACTATAACTGATAGTGGTAAGGGCTTTTCTTTCGCAAGCCTTAAAAACGCTACGCAGCAGTTTTATACGGAACAGGAGGAACGCTCTGGCAAGCACTACGGCATGGGTCTTTTCATTGCTGAATCGGTTGCCAAAAAGCATGGCGGTAATCTTATTATAGCAAACAAGGAGGAAGGTTGCGGGGCGGTCGTAACATTAAACGTTAAGACGCATACGGAGTAACAGGAATCCTACCAATGCAGTCTCCTTTTTAATTCTTCTTTAGCCTCTTTTGTTGAGAAAAAGAATAGCCCAGACAACGTAAGTAGACCATATAAGCAGCAACTGAGCGCAGGCCATCCTACTGAAATAATCGATAAGAAATACAGTAGTAAGGGTATGAATGCTAGGATACTTGTTCCAAATACATACATTGAGTATTCAAACAGACGCTCTTTGTTGCCGAATATACAACAAGTTGATAAAATATTCAGGGCAAGAAGCCCAAATGGTAACACATAATCAAGTGCCCAGTGATAACTATTACCTAATAAAGCAATTGCTATAAGAAACACTAGGGTACTTAATCCAATCTGATACACCTTGTGAAAGAGCTTAGAAGGTGTGGTGAAGGTATGAATAACGATTACGCCTAATATACATGAAAACACAACATAGATAGACCATAATCCAAAACCCTTACCTGATGAATTCATATAGATGAAGTCAATTATGAGGCAACATAGGGAACTAACAAGCAAGATAAAATAGAGAATCTTTTGAACGGTTTTCTCTGGCTTATGTTGTCGTTTCATTGGTGGATAGAAGAATTCCATATCTTCATCTGAGCGGTTCTCCCCTTCTAATCGATTATTACAAAACAAACAGTTGTTAATAGGAGTACGGTAATGTATTCCACAAGTCTTACAATATCTCATCTAATCCCTCCCTATAGTTCGTATCAATGGTTACAGGGATACCTGCATCGGTTAGTATTTTAAGGAAATATTGAATTGTCGATATATCCTTGAATTCGGAGTTTAACATAAGGTTAGTATGCCCTTTGATTGAGGCGATTGCCATACAAGTACCCCCTAATGCAAATTCCACATCTTCAACATATGGCTCCAATGAAGCTGGCAACATAATGTTGCCTAAGTTGGAGATATAATACGTACTAATATTCTCGGCACAGTAAAAGTAGCCAATTTGGAATGCAAGATTCTTAATTGGAAGTGGAAGTAATCTTACAAAAGGGTTTTTCTCAATACTTACATTTGAATTGATTCGCCTGTGGAGGTCTTCCTTTGTCAGTTGCTTTGCATATTGTTCTTTCGTGGAAGCAAGCATTTGCTCAAATGTCCAAGATTCTCTACCATCAAATGTTGCTTTAATGTAGAGAGAAAAATTACGTAATGTATTGGACGGAAAGAACTTTCTTAAATTAACAGGGACAAACATTTTAATTGGTTTACGACTGGAACGACAACCAAGGCTACAGTTATAGATGCTATAGGCAAAAGCAGCCGTTACGAATTGTCCAATGGTAACATTATGTGCTTTGGCAGTAGCTAGGAGTGCATCGGTTGGTACTTGAGCACGCACAGCTAAGGAGAAGTTATTCACAAAGGTTTCTCCTGATAAGTGGTAAGCGGGTTCTTCGGTAAGGTTTTTCTTGTTCGATTTATCATAAGAGCCAACAAACATATCCACTTCACCAGTTACATCATGTGGTGAGTGACTTCGAATTCGTCCGTCATGTTCTAACGTATGGCCCTGCAATTCATAGTACACATATACAATGGATTTGAGGAACTCCATAGCACCTGTTCCGTCTGTGAGTGAATGGAACGTCTCTAAAGTAACTTTATTTCCAAAGTAGTAAACCTTGAATAGATAACCATTGTTCTTTTGCCAGGAGAAGTATTTACATAAGATAGCTGGTTCTTCTTCGACATGGAAGGGTTTCTTGTTCGCAGATAGATAATACCAAAACAAACCGCTCTTTAATTCTACTGCGAATGTTTCAAATCTTGGTAGAACCTGATTAACAGCTTCTTCTAACACATCTTTTCTTATTTCCTCTTTCAGATAAAAGGAGAGGCGGAATACACTGCTTCTACTGTCCTTTGATACGGCGGGAAATATCTTGCCTGCATTATCTACAGGGTACCAATATTGATTCCGTTTCATAATTGCAATCATGCTCCTCTCTGTTATCGCAAAACTCCGATCATTTTACTCATAACTTCTTACCTAACTAACTGTGACACAAAACACGTTACGCACCTAAGTACTTCTATGTGTGTACACCACATGCACCAATTTTGCGGAACCGCCATCGATGTGGCATCCTGCCGCAGCTCAGGCTGGCTCGGCATCCATGCCTCGCCTTCCTTGGTTTCTGAGTACACACTAAGAAGTACTATACGTGCTACACTACCGTTTTTTAGTCATAGTGAGTTGGGCAAGAAGTTAATCTACATTTTAAGAGTTTTGCTTAGACTAGTTTATTGGTACATAAGTGATGATAGGCGATTGTAACGGCAGACATAAAACACATTGTTGTTGATGTCGGTATTACAAAGAGTTTCACACTTATTTATTTTCTAATTCTCGTTCTTAATATTATATCATCTAGTTTTCAAAACTATTATAAAACTTTAGAAATAAAATTACAAGTTATAATAAGTCGTATTCACATAGTTGTTTCCCATTCATCTCGTTATAGATTCGATACGAATTAATTTTTGGAGTCTTAAAATCAAGTAAAGGTACAGTTTCAAGTTCACCTGTCAAGATATATGGTGTTACAAGACTTTCTGGTAAAAAACTATAGCCGATTCCATCAAGTAAGAACTGAAGTAACTTCGTACTATTATCAATCTCAAAATGAAATTGATTGAAACTAGGAAAGAGTTCACGGATGAATAAACCAACTTCTTGAAGTGCGAAGTTGCAGAATAGATATGGAATCTCTGTAAGTTCCTCTTTGTGAATTCCATTGTGATATCGATTGGTGTTTGGTGAAGTGACTAAGACTAGTGCGTCAGTTGCGAACACATCACTTTTGTATCCATTCTTAACAAGTGGAAGATAGGAGTATACAACATCAAGAAGACCATCTTGTAGCATCTGTAGCAATGAAATAGAGTGACCAACAGTTACGGTCAGAGCGCAATCTTGCCTCGAAGTAAGTAATTGCTTGATGGTATCTACAAGGTGGCATTCATAGATGGTATTCGTTGTTCCTATTCTAAGACTATGTTCGTATTGTTTTATGGCATTCATCTCTTTTATCGAAGTTTCCTCTAAGTCAATCATACGTTTTGCATAGGTTAGAAAAAGATTACCCTCTGCTGTAAGTACAACAGTTTTATTGTCTCTGTGGAATAACTTTTTGCCTAATTGGCGTTCTAATTCTGCAATACGATTGGTAACGGTAGACTGCGCAACGAACAGTTGATCTGCCGCCTGTGTGAAGTTCTTTATATCGGCTAGTACTAAGAAAGTACGTAGATTTTGTGTATCCATAGGATTCCTCCATGTTCTAGGGTAATAACTATTATTATTTACATATCGAATTACTAGTATTAGTATAATTCATTATACAAATAATACCATTTGGATTATACTTTGGTCAAGAGGGTTTGTTGGAGTGTGGCTCTGTTAGAAACAGGAATCAAAGGACCTAGGAGTTTCATTGTTGAATAGTAAAGTATAGGAGGAATGTAGGAATGAGTAACAAGGAGAGTAACATAATCATTTGCCGTGCAACTAGTAATGATATAGAGGATATGCTCAAACTACGGATGGAATTTATTGAAGAGATTAAACCCGGATATAAAGAGTATGATTTGTTTCATATAGCTACGTTTGAAGAGAAGACAAGAGAGTACTTTCTTCATGCAATTGAGCATGAAGAACAGATCACTTATCTTGCATTCAGTGGCGATAAAGCGGTTGCGTGTGGTAGTTTATGTTTTGTGAACGTTATGCCTACTTTGGATCATATCAGTGGTAAGAGAGGCCATCTTATGAACATATACACGGAGAGAGAGTATAGACGTAAACATATAGGATTTAGGATTGTGGATGCAATTGTTGCAGAGGCAAGACAAATGGGGATAACACAGATAACCTTAGATGCTACGCAAGAGGGAGAAAAATTATATAGTCGATATGGATTTACCCCAATGAAGGAGGGTATGGAATTGTGCTTGTTGGGGAGAGAGTTCCCAAGTAGGTGATTACTTACTCCATTGACAAGAATTAGGGAATACATTACAATTACCAAAAAGTAAAAGAGTCACTATGATACAAGAGGAGGAAGAATATGAAGTTACTTTTGGTGGAGGATGACTTGAATCTATGTGATGCATTAGAGGAACAGTTAAAGGCAGCAGGTTATGAGGTTGACGTTTGCCATAATGCGATTAATGCAAGGTATTATCTAACCGCAACGTCACATGACATGGTACTCTTAGATCGAATGTTACCTGGTAAAGACGGGGTTTCGTTTTTGTCAGAGATTCGAAAGAAACAGATTATGGTTCCTGTTATATTAATAACAGCAATGAATGGGATCTATGACAGAGTAGATGGACTAGATGCAGGAGCGGATGATTATCTTGTAAAACCTTTTGCTATGGAAGAATTGTTTGCAAGAATTCGCGCATTAGCAAGGAGACCAAGACAAATAGAAGCAGCAAATTGTTTGAAATATGGAGATCTTACATATAACATAGACCGAAAGATTGTTAATAAAGGGGAAGAGAACTATATATTATCAAAGAAAGAAAGTTCATTACTAGAATTTTTTATGCGTAATTCGGGTCAAGTAGTAACGAGAGAACAGATCCTTGACCGAGTGTGGGGAGCAGATGGAACAGTGGAAGATGGTAATATAGACAATTATATTCATTTCCTAAGAAAGCGACTAAAGGGTATTGAGAGCAATGTACTGATTAAAACGGTATATGGAATTGGGTATCGACTAGAAGAGGGGGCTATAAGTGAGACCAGCAAAGGGTAGATATCAAAGAATTAGTCAACATTATAAACGTCTATTGGAAGAGAAAAATAGTGTACAGAAGGCGAAAAACCGACTTGTCTTATTATACAGTGTAAGTATGGGAGTGATTCTTTCTGCTGCACTTTTAGCAGTGTTTTTAATGAATGTTCATGAACAGAAACAGAATAAAAGTAGGATTTTTCAAAGTACAGCAACAACTGTGTATATGAAATTATCTTCTGATACAACGGTATCCAATACTTGGATTACAGAGATGGAAAGTTCTAATGAGATGATTCTTCATATTGTAGATGCAGGAAAACCATTAATACAATGGGGAAGTTGGGTACCAGAGGAAGAAAGAGAGAAAGAAGTTACCAAGGTTGAGAATCTGGCCAGAGAAGATAATTTGTTATTGAATGTAAGGCCAATTTCACAAAAAGAAGGTTTTTATCGTCATTATCAATTAAAGAATGAACAGGGGCATGAATACTATGCGGTTGCCTTTGTAATACCATTTGAAAAACAGTATAGAAGCGCTATATTGATACAATATTTTACGAAAGAAGACCAAGCATTTGATCAATTAGCAAAGGTTTTCTTACTAATTGAGATACTTGGAATTCTATGTATGGTCATATTGAATCAAATCTATGTAAGGTTTATTATGAAACCTGTTGAAGAGAGTAAGCGATTGCAAACGGAATTCATCGCAGCAGCATCTCATGAATTAAAGGCTCCTCTTACGGTAATACGAACCAGTGCCAGCGCGATTAAGGTGGTTCCAGAGAAATCAGAGCACTACATTGCAACCATTGGTGAGGAATGTAATAGAATGTCAAGTTTGGTGGAGGATTTGTTAATTCTATCTTCCACAGAGACGAAGGCATGGAGAATGGTAATGGAGAGGGTAGAATTAGATACGATATTACTAGATGTCTATGAGGAGGTACTACCGATTTGCAAGGAAGCTACTATAGGGCTTGCGATATCTTTGCCCGATAATCTATTACCCCCTGTCAATGCAGATGCTATGAGGTTAAAACAAATCATTGTGATTTTACTGAACAATGCAGTTCAATATTCTAAGAGTGTAAAACCACTTTTGTTACACGCATATACAAGTAAACATTATGTTTATATACAAGTGATTGATTATGGAATTGGAATTCCGGATGAGGAGAAAACAGCGGTTTTCGAGAAGTTCTATCAAGTGGATTCTTCACACAATGACCGAAAACACTATGGGTTAGGTTTAAGCATTGCAAGGGAACTGGTTAAGATGCATCAAGGTCTTTTGTTATTAGAAGATACGGAGGGCGGTGGTTGTACATTTACGATCAAGTTGCCAAGAGTTATAGAGGACTAAGATATATCACAGATTTATCACAATGTTTTACAAATCTTAGAGAACTTTTAGAGGATTCCTTGTTATTCTATGTTTGTCAGGTAGCGGTATTATTGTTCTGTGACATGGTATATTGAAAACAAGGAGGATTGTAGGAGTTATGAGGAAGAAGAAAATGTCTGATAACAAAAGAACTAGATTACTAGTATTATTTCTATGCGTGGTTCTAATCAGCTCGTTATTAATCGGTTGTAAGTCAAGGGGAGATAAGGAGACTTCTAGTGTTCCAATGGGAAGGTACATGGAACAAGAATTAGAATTACCAGAAGAGTATCAAGAGTCACATATTATCTCGATACTATCAAATGTAGATAACGAACTAGAAGTCTACTTAGCTACAGCTACTACTATGATAGCTTTGATTTATGATGGTGAGAGCTGGACTGAGAAAACAATTAGCTGGATTAATAGTATTGATCAAAATAAGTATATGATCTATAAGGTTATTCTAGGTAAGGATAATCAATATTATTTGATCACAGTAGATTATTCTAGTGGAGAATACCAATATATGATCTATAAAGAGGATGGAGAACTAGCGCAGAAACTGGAAATCCCATGGTTAGAGACAAAGACTGAGGATTACAAGGGGGAAATGAGCTATCCCAATGTAGAAGATATACAAGTGTTAGAAGACGGGACATTGGTTATATTACCAAGTATCTACGGTGAGAGTGTTAACATGTTTGACCCTTCTACGGGTGAGTTAATACAAGATTATTCATTAATAGCGCCAGTAGCTGTTAGTAATCAAGATTTAATAGGGTATAGCACGGATCAGCAGAAGTTACTCCGTATGGATAAGAGTGGAAGAGAGACAGCAAGTTATGTCTATGATGCAGTACTTGATAATTCATTGATTCAGGAAGTAGACGGTAATATCTATAGTTTGAATTCGGCAGGGGTTTCAGTATTACAAAAAGATGGATCACTTTGGCAAACGATTGTCGAGGGAGGTCTTACTACACTGTCTGATCAAACAATGGTATTTCAGGAATTAGCGGTTATGGAGAAAGAGAAGGCTGCGTATGCTGTTCTAGCTTATGATAGCCAATATAATATTAAACTATATTATTATCAATTTGATGAAAACGTTGCATCGATTCCATCTACGCAGATGAATGTATATTCGTTGTACCTGAATCCAACCATTAGACAGGCAATTATTAAATACCAATCAGAACATCCGGATGTGCTGATTAATTATACATATGCCATTGAGAATGGAGAGGCTAGTAACGCGAACTTATCGGATACAATACGTGCATTAAACACAGAGCTTCTGGCAGGAAATGGGGCAGACATCTTGGTATTAGATGGTTTGCCAAGAGATTCTTATGTAGAAAAGGGTGTTCTTGAAGACATTAGTGATCGTATCAAGCCACTTGTAGATGATGACACATTGAATAAAAAAATTATGCAAAACTATCTATCAGATAGCAGTTGCTACTATATTCCGTTGCGTTTCCAAGTGCCATTAGCCTACGGTAATAAAGAGGTAGTAGAGGCAATGCCTTCTTTAGATGCTATGATTGCACTATTAGAAAACAAAGACGTTACGGGCCTATTCAACAACATAGGTGCAGAGAATTTTGCAAACCTCTTCTGGGCCTTATATAGCAAAGAATTAGTTACGGCTGAGAAAACAATTAATGAAGAAACCCTAGGTAAATATCTAGATATGTTACAGTCGCTGATGGGCAAGCTTGGAGAAGAGAATATATTCAACTTCGGTACAACACAGTTGCAAATAGATAATGCCATTGAGTTAGACCGTGGTTTTAGTATGTATTTCGGAGAGAATAATAAAAGTGAGACGTTCGTAGAACAACTACTGTCATTGTCAGATTGTCAAGTTACTTTAGCGGGAGCAAGGGAAGTAGGAATGTATTATAGCACATTTGATAATCAGTACATTGAAAGTGGCTTGGTAGGCATTAACAAGGCTAGTAAAAACAAAGAGTTAGCAAAGGAATTTTTGGCATATCTATTAGGTGACAAAGTGCAATCTTCTACGGCATTTGATGGGTTTCCTGTGAATGCAAAGGCATTAGATGGTGTTATGAATGAAGTGGATGCGCTTCAGGGTATGTCAATTGCTATAGATACTGAAATTAGGCAAATTGAAGCTCCGGATGAGGAACAAGTAAAAGAACTATACGATAAAATGAAAGAATTAGATAATCCAATATCATATGATTATATGTTATCTTCGTTAGTAATTGATCAGGTTAAGGATTTCCTTGAAGATAAGGTTAGCAAAGAAGAGGCTGTTCAGAATATTATGAATGTAGCAAAGGGATATTTGGCGGAATAAGAATGAATTAAAGTATTAGGGGGCAAAGCCGATAAGTTGGTTTTGCCCCCTTTTAAAAGGGGAATATAAAATATGGAGAATAATACAAAGAAAGATACCAATATATGAAAGTGTTTTAAAGATTATTTAGAGATTTACATGGTATTCTTTTCTTATCTTTGACGCTGCGTGTCAAAAAATCGCTAGGGGTATTAAGATGAGCCAATGTATTCCTATGCAAGTTAGAACTAGCATAGCTTTTTGCTATGACTTTATTATACCAGGTGGTAAGGAATGAAGATGGGAATGAGTAAGTACTTTAAAACAAAACGTGCAAGAAAAGAAACTATTCTTGGTTTCGTTTTTTTGCTTCCTAGTTTTCTAGGGGTTTCGATATTCGTACTAATTCCGTTTATTGACGCGGTTAGACGATCTTTTAGTGAAACAATGACAAGGAGATTTGTTGGATTAGAGAATTATAGATTAGTATTTGCTAATGAAGCCTTTAAGTTAGCAGCGAAGAATACAGGGAAATTTCTATTAATATGTATTCCACTTTTATTACTCCTGTCATTATTCTTCTCTGTCCTTTTGTTTTCAATAGGGAGATTACAAAACGTTATTAAAACCACCTTCTTAATACCAATGGTAATACCGGCAGCATCCATTGTATTACTATGGAGAGTATTCTTTGATGAGTATGGAATGTTGAATAAGATTATCGTACATTTCGGTGGTAGTGGAACAGATTGGATGAATTCGAGCAAAGCATTCTATATCTTGGTATTCACGTACATATGGAAGAATATTGGATATGACATTATTCTATGGCTTGCTGGTCTGAATGGAATTTCACAAAGTGTTTACGAGGCGGCTTCTGTTGATGGAGCTGGGACGTTTACTAAGTTCATATATATTACGATACCTAATCTTATGTCGACCCTATTCATCGTTACGGTTTTATCGTTGATTAATAGTTTTAAGGTGTTTCGAGAGGCATATCTAATCGCAGGGGATTATCCACATGAGAGTATCTACATGTTGCAGCATGTATTCAATAACTGGTTTACAAACTTAGATATTCAAAAGATGTGTGCGGGAGCAGTCCTTGTTGCAATCACGTTATTGACGGTCATTATAGGTATTCAGAAGCTAACAGGGAGTGATAAGGAAGAGGTACTATGATGAATGGAAAGCGCTTACTAGGTATTGCATATAGTTCAAGTATGAGAAAGATGACACAAAAACACTATGTCTCAAAATACTTGTAGATTTGATTAAGGAGGAATACAGATTGAGGGATAGAAAGTCAACAATTCATAAAAAGCATATCTTCACATACATTCTTTTAATCCTGTCATGCTTACTCATATGGATTCCCATCTATATGGTGTTAAGTGGATGTTTGATGAGAGGAGAAGAACTTACCGAGTATATTGGTGTTGTGTTAGACCAGGGAAAAGGTTATGTTTCATGGCCGTTAGTGCCCTTATATCCAACACTTAAATCATTCGTAGAGTTGTTGTTTGATGCACCACAATTCTTCGTGATGTTTTGGAATTCTTGTAAGCAAGTATTGCCTGCGGTACTTGGTCAGTTTTTCGTTGCAGTACCTGCGGCCTGGAGTTTTGCAAGATATCGTTTTCCATGTAAGAATATCTTGTTTTACATATACATTGTGTTAATGATCTTACCATTCCAGGTGACGATTGTTTCTAGCTATTTGGTACTCAACAAATTACATGTGTTAGATACACATCTAGCTATTGTATTGCCAGCTATATTCTCAACATTTCCTGTTTTTATCATGACAAAGTTCTTCAAAGGGATACCGGAGGAGATGTTAGAAGCAGCAAGGTTAGATGGTGCAGGGGAGGGATATATATTTTTTCATATAGGTATTCCCCTAGGGAACGCAGGAATTATATCAGCATTGATTCTTTCCTTTATTGAATTGTGGAACTGTATTGAGCAACCATTGACCTTCCTACGTGATAAGTCGTATTGGCCATTGTCCTTATATCTACCACAGATATCAGCGGATAACCTAGGCGTATCCTTCATCGCATCATTAATAATGATGTTACCAGCTGTACTGATATTCCTGAAAGGGCAGGAGTATCTAGAACAAGGAATTGTTGCGTCTGGTATTAAACAATAGGTGTTATAGGCAATTGCGAAACCCTTCTCCGTGCATAAAGCATATCTGTGTTTTAAGGCTGTCTACTACAGTTTTCCTGAAATTGTATGACCTACGCATACAATAAAAAACATTGTATGCGTCGTACACAATTCGTCAAACAGTAACGACAGACATAAAACACATTGATATGTTTTTATGCACTACAAAAAGTTTCGCAATTGCCCAAATAGATATTAGATGGAAAGGATTGAAATCTATGAATGAGAAAGATAAGAATAAAGGCGATAATAGTTTGCAGAAAAAGGCAGGAAAATGTCTAGCCATATTTATAGTTGTCATGATGGTGTTAACAGTGGTATCACGTGTTAGTGCTAGCTTGACAGTACCGCTTGTTTCTACACAAAAGGCAAGAAAAGATGTATTGAATTATAAAATTAAAGGAGATGGAAAAATTGATTCTGCGAATGCCATATACCTAGAGCTACTTGGTAATCTACAAATTGCAGAAGTTTATGTGAAGAAAGGACAGAGTGTAGCGAAAGGAGATCTAATCTTTCGATATAGTTTGGAACAATTGAGGGAGCAGATTGAAAAGGCTACAGATGAATATGAAGCGAGTAAGAGGGCGTATGATAAGGCAATCTTGACTGCTTCATTAGAGACAGAGGATGCCAATGGTAGTGATGAGCAGAAGGCTGTAACACGTGCCAAGGAAGATTATAGGAGGGCACAGGAAGATTATAAGGAGGCGAAGGTAGTCTATAAGGAGAAGTTAGAAGAGATTAAAGATAAGCTAAGTGATACACAAAGAGAAGAATATGATAAAGCCGGGGAAGAGTATGATACAGCAAAAGAATCTTATGAGGATACAAAAGCTAAGTATACAAAACAGTTAGTGCAGGCCAATGAAGCATATGCCACGGCAGGTGAAACAAGTAATAAAGAGATTCAAAATGCCAAAAATGAACTTGCAGATGCACAGAGTGAGTTAGATGAGGTTATGCTTAAGAAGACAACGTTAATCAAATATATGAATACATTAGAACAACACGCAAAGAATCAAAAGTTTGCTGAGATGTATACAGATTTAGAGAACATCTATAACACGTATTTCGGTAAGAATGAATATAAGGAGATTAAAAGTAAAATCAGTGAGGCGCAAAACGCTGTTGATGATGCGGAGAATAATCTAAAGGCTGTCAAAGCAAAATGGAAATTGACTATGGAAGAAGAGGACCGTGAACTTGCTAAGATAGATCCTAGTGATTCTAGTTATGAATCTGCATTAAACAAATACAAACTTCAACAATTAGAAGGGGAGAATGCAATAAGAGAAGCCACAGCCACAGTAGATCGTGCTAAGAAACAAGTTAGCAGTGTATCCCCTAAATATACGGAAATATCAGATGCGGCAATAGCCTACTTTAATTATCTAGCAGCGATTCCATCGGGAAGTGATGTTACTTTATACAAAAATTACTATACTGCTATATTAGATTCCTCTGTAGTAGATGACTCCGCCTATAAGGCAAAGAATAAAGCAGTGGAGAAAGCAAAGAAAACAGTAGAGGAAACAACAAAAGAGCAAGCAAAACTAGTTGCTAAGGCGCAAACTGCAGTGAATGATACTATAGCTGAGAAGAAGAAAGAAGAAAAGAAGGCGAAAGATTTACTGGCGAAGAAGGCAAAGGTTGTAGATGAGTTATTAGATAAGGTATATGATGATAAAGATGGAATACGAGCTGCAAGAGAAAGTTTAGAAGCCAAAGAAGATGGAGTTGATACCGCTAAACGAGCGTTGGAAGATGCAGAGGATAAATTATCGGATTTTCAAAAGAGTAATTTGATTAAGAATGAAAACGAAGGAATTAATGCAAAGATTGCAGAGCTAGATATGGAGCAACTAGGAGAGGATATGGATAGAAAGGCAGAGATTCTTGAGAAGCTTAATCAAGTAATTAAGGTAGATGGTGAAGTTTCTACAGACATAGATGGAATGGTTACCGCTCTTGATATTGAACCGAAGACGACAATTTCGGGAAGTGAAAAGGTGGCTATTACACCAAGTAATTCTGTATTCACTGGTAGTTTTGAAAAGGATTATATGGAATATGTACAGGAAGGTGATAGGATTAGTTGCCAACTTACAGGTTACAAGAAACCGGTAGAAGGTGAAGTAATTGATATCGCCTATAATAGCGAAGGGGATTGCTATTATGTGACGGCTAAACTTCCAGATGAAGAATTCGCACCTGGAATAACTGGTCAATTTACAATAGAAAAATCATCTGAGAAGTATGATAATTGTATCCCATTGACCGCACTCAGGAACGATAACTCAGGTGACTATGTACTTGTCATGAGAGAAACTAGTACGATACTTGGCAAGGAGTTTAAGGCTTATCGTGTTAATGTCATTGTTGATAAGAAGGATTTCCAGACGGCTGTTATCAATGATGTGCTAGGTTACGATGAGGAAGTTATTATAGGAAGTAATCGTAATGTTATGGAGGGCGATCGTGTTCGCAAAGGAACCTATGAATAAAGAGCGCTTGTGGAAGATAAAAAATGTAGTATTAATCGCTCTTGCTATTGCTTGTTATAGCATTGGAGTTATGAAGTATTATGAACTACGGGAGAATTATCAAAGTGTGAGTGTGCAGTTACAGGGGGAGGGGGCAACGAAGGAACAGGTGAAGACACTCCTAGAGGAAGAAAAAGAGAAGTATGGAATGGAAGAAGAGGAAGAAGGACGGGAAGAGCAACAAAAGAAACAAGAAAGTCAGCGAAATAAAGTAAAAAAGGTACCTGAGATTACTGCATATGAAAAGGAAGAGCATATGAAGGTTTCAGACATGAAATTCGGAAAAACTAAGAATGTGACGAAGTACCTTGTTTATGGAGGCATGAATCAGATCTTACCAATACAGATCTATAGCGGAAATTATGTATATGAAGAAGATTATGAGGGGTGTTTGTTAGATAGAGATACCGCATATGCATTGTTTGGAAGTTTAGATATAATAGGTCAACAGGTAGTGATTGATGAGAATGTAATTAATAAGAAGGCCGAGAGTAATAGCAGCAGTTCACAAGGGGACAAAGTGACTACGATTAAACAGCGAGAATATTATGTACGAGGAATCCTTGATACAAGCCATCCGGTTGTAATGGTACAGACAAGAGATGATAAGACGCAGTTTCATTATCTACAATTTGACTATGGCAATAGTTCAAGAGGAAGAGAATACGTAGAACAATTAATGATGGTTTATCCACTAGGTTCCTCAGGGGTTATCGTCGATCAGAATCTGATTGTGAGATTACTCGGGAATCTATTATTCCTACCTTGGTTATTAGCAGGTATCATTATCATATGGAAGAGAGTCCATCTGTTTACAGAATATTTCAAACTGCAGGAATACTTAAAAAAACCGCCACGGTTTTTTGCTAAATTGATTCTGCCTCCTATACTGGCTGTAATAGGTATCGTAGTTACTGCGAAACGATTTGCCTTTTTCCCCTTACAATATATACCTACAAAATGGTCAGACTTTAGTAGTGTTAGTCGGACTATAAACCTGATACGTGAACATATAGATGAATTTAACTATATGACTCCTACGATTCGTGATGTTCTACTCAAAGAGAATATAGCTATACTTGTCATAGCGGTGGTAAGCATGATCGTTCTTATGTGGGTAGTAATAGAAAGAATTCGTGCTAGGGAGACATAGGTTTTTCAGGTGGACGCTCACTTTATATAGAGTGGGAATATGATAGTAACCTCAGATAAGTAGTTAAAATGCAGCCTTGATAGATGAAATCAGGCTGCATATTTAAATTAACATTAAAAATAGTATCAATTGATATTGACAATGCCAATTTCATGTGTTAAACTAGGTTTAGTATTTTAAATGTTTTATTGATTTCACATATTTTTGCAAGTCATTATTTCACTTAATGATTTACAAAAGTATGTGATTTTTTTATTTGTATCTTTGCTTGAGTAATCATATAAGTACCTCAACATTTAAAGTAAAATAATATAATTTAGGAGGTATCTTTCATGAATAAAGGTACAGTAAAATGGTTTAACGAACAAAAAGGATTTGGATTTATCACTGACGAAAGCAATGGAGAAGATGTATTCGTACATTTCTCAGGAATTGCATCAAATGGTTTTAAATCATTAGCTGATGGACAAAGAGTTAGTTTTGAATTAACTCGTGGTGATCGTGGTATGCAAGCTGTTAACGTAACAGTAGAATAAGTATCAAAACCAAAGGAGGAGCCTTTGCACTGTAGATGAATAATCTATGGAGTAAAGGCTCCTTTTTTAAGCCTTATTGAAAGGGAATTTTGAGAGAATCTTCTTGTGGATAATTTTAAATGGCCACATTTCATATACTAATACATATAAACAAGTTATCTTCAAGTTTTACTTGATTTTTAAAATATATTTGCCAAAGAAAGCTAATTGTATGATATCATATAGGTATAACTATTTATGAAGTATGGATTCTGAACTATGAAGGGAGCAATTATGAAATATGCGATAGTAGTAGTAGATGTACAGCAAGCATTAGTGAATGACAGATTATATAATAAAGAGGAATTTGTCTCAAACATCCAAGATATGCTTCAGTTTGGGCGTGAAAAGAATATGGAAATTATCTATGTTCGTCATGACGATGGTGAAGGTGAAGCACTTACCAAAGGGGCGCCAGGTTATGATATCTTTGATGGAATTGCACCAGAAGATGGGGAAATCGTATTCGATAAATCATATAATAGTATATTTAAGAAAACAGGGCTTAAAGAATACCTAAAAGAAAAATACATAACAAATCTAATTATAATGGGATTACAGACGGAATATTGTATAGATGCCACGCTCAAAGCAGGAGTTGAACATGGATATCGTATGATTGTCCCAGTGGGAACAATTACAACGAGAGACAATGGAGAATTTACAGCAAGACAATTGAACGAATTCTACCATTATACAATATGGAATGGTCGTTTTGCAAAGGTGCTTCCGATTTATAAAGTAAAGGAATTAATCTAGATTGACGGTGTCATCGATTGAGATTATATGTGCTAAGAAAACGTTAAGAAAATATTAAGAAAAAATAAAGTGATTGACACCCATATTAATTTGTTGATAGAATAAATGAAACCAAAAGGGAGTAGCTTACATTGAAAAATGTTTGCGATGTCGTCAATACGATTTTATACTTGGTATAAAATCCGGTATCGTGATCAAGTCAGAGATCATTTGATTTGAGTAGCAAGACTTTTGTTGTAGGATAAATACAGCAGGAGTGTTGCTTTTTTTTGTATAATTTTAAAATATTTACAAAAAATACTCCAATAATGCTGAAATACTCAGAATTCATTTATTAAGAGTCATAATTAGAGTTATTGAAAAATGGAGGGATTGATATGTTAGAGTATCAAAAGGACAAAGAAGAGATTATTCGCGAGTTTGGAACCTCGTGGAAGGGCCATTCGGAAGAACAAGCGAAGGAAGCCAGAAAGAAATATGGATCCAACGAATTGGTTGAACTTAAGAAGAAAACAGTAGTACAGATTTTCCTTGAACAATTTAAAGATTTTCTTGTTATCATCCTTATAATATCGGCTATTATTGCGGCTTTCTTAGGCGATTTGGAGAGTTCTATCGTTATTGGAGTAGTTATCACCATGAATGCTATACTTGGAACTGTTCAACAGAAAAAAGCAGAGAAATCACTTAATAGTTTGAAACAGCTTGCGGCACCAATTGCTAAGGTTATTCGTAATGGTGAGACAGTTCTATTACCGTCAAAGGAAGTTGTTGTTGGTGATATCGTAATGCTTGAGGCAGGAGATTATATCTGCGCGGATGGTAGAATCCTTGATAATGCAAGTTTGAAAGTCAATGAAAGTGCATTGACTGGTGAAAGTATTAGTGTTGAAAAAGAAGATATAACAGTTGAAAAAGAAGTTCCTCTAGGGGATCAGAAAAATATGGTTTTCCAAGGTAGTTACGTTACATATGGACGTGCAACCTTCCTTGTAACACGTGTTGGTATGATGACTGAAGTAGGTAAGATTGCAAACCTACTCAATAATGCCACTGAGAAGAAGACACCATTACAGAAGAATCTTGATGACTTTGGTAAGAAACTGTCTATTCTTATATTAATAATCTGTGCTATTGTCTTCGGTATTAGTATGTTCCGTGGTGAAGCAGTAGTAGATGCTTTCCTATTCGCAGTAGCATTAGCAGTAGCTGCTATTCCTGAGGCATTAAGTTCAATCGTTACAATTGTATTAGCTTTTGGTACTCAAAAGATGGCAAAAGAACACGCAATTGTTCGTAAGTTACAAGCGGTAGAAGGTCTTGGTAGTGTATCTGTAATCTGTTCGGATAAGACTGGAACATTAACACAGAACAAGATGACAGTTATGAATTATTATGTAAATAATAATGATTATAATAAAGACATACTTGATAATGGACGTTTGGTTGAGAAGCTTGATAATAAATTAATCCTCTATAGTGTCCTTTGTAACGATTCTACGAACAAAGGCGGAGTAGAGATTGGTGATCCAACGGAAGTTGCTTTATGTAATTTTGCTAAGACCTTCCGTATGGATATAGCAAAAACCAGAGAAACATATGCAAGAATTGCAGAGATTCCATTTGATTCCGATCGTAAGTTAATGTCAACGGTTAATATAATAGCATCTGAGAAACGTATGATTACCAAAGGTGCAGTTGATGTATTATTAGATCGATTGAATTACATTGAAACAGAAGCAGGAGTTGTAAATATCACATCAGCTGATAAACAAAGAATACAACTAGCTAACCTAAAATATTCAGAAGATGGATTACGTGTCTTAGCAATTGCATATAAAACATTAGATAATGCATCTGTTAGTTTAGATGATGAGAATGATTTGATATTCTTAGGCTTAATTGCTATGATGGACCCACCAAGAGAAGAATCGAAAGAAGCGGTTCGTAAATGTATCGAGGCAGGAATCAGACCAATTATGATTACTGGTGATCATAAAATTACAGCAGCTGCCATAGCTAAGGAAATTGGTATTCTTACAGAGGGAACAATTGCGGTAGAAGGTAGTGCAATTGATGAACTAGATGATGAAGAATTAAAGACTTTCGTAGAACAAGTATCTGTATATGCGAGAGTTTCGCCGGAGCATAAGATTCGTATCGTAAAGGCATGGCAAGATAAGGGCAATGTAGTTGCGATGACAGGTGATGGAGTTAATGATGCACCTGCACTAAAACAAGCTGATGTAGGTGTAGCAATGGGTATTACAGGTACAGAAGTATCCAAAGATGCTGCTGCAATGGTTCTTACAGATGATAACTTCGCTACAATCGTTAAGGCGGTAGAAAACGGAAGAAATGTATATCTGAATATTAAGAAAGCAATTAAGTTCTTGTTATCAGGTAATATGGCGGCTATCTGGGCAGTTATGTATGCTTCTATCATGGCATTACCAGTTCCTTTTGCGCCAGTTCACTTATTGTTTATCAACTTATTAACAGATAGTTTACCAGCAATTGCTTTAGGTCTTGATCCACATACGGATTTGGTAATGAAAGATAAACCACGTAGAGCGAATGAATCTATATTAACTAAGAATTTCTTAATTGATATATTAGAAGAAGGTTTTGTTATAGCATGTATGACCATGACCGCTTTCTATTTTGGATACCAAGTAGACGCAGCTACAGCTAGTACAATGGCGTTTGCTACCTTATGTTTATCTCGATTGGTTCATGGATTTAACTGTAAATCCGACAGAGCAATTCTATTCTCAAAGAGAATCGTTGATAATAAGTTTTTATGGGGAGCATTTGGACTTGGTTTCCTATTAATTAATGGTGTTCTTCTTATTCCAGGATTAGCATCTGTATTCAAGGTAACAGCATTAACAGGTACTCAATTACTTCTTATCTATGGATTATCATTAGTAAATCTATTCATAATTCAATTAATTAAATGGATTAAAAATTAATATAATGATTGTGAGCGATTCTATTCTTAGAGATTCTAAGAGTAGAGTCGCTCTTTTTATGCTATACTTTACGTATGTTGAGTTTTATGCCGTAGAATAAGAAAGAAAGGATTCTGATTCATGAAGAATTTGACGAACGAAAAACAAAGTAAAGAGATTAATGAACAAAATAGAATAATTAGAGAACAAATTGAGGCGTTAGCAGAGTCAGAATATCAAGTGTTTACAAGTAGGTTATTACCAGGGGTACCGAATATAATCGGTGTCAGACTCCCAATTCTTCGCAAAATGGCAAAAGAGATAGTTAAGGGGGATTGGAGAACGTATCTTGAGTATGCCAGCGACGAATCCTTTGAAGAAATTATGTTACAAGGCATGGTAATTGGTTATGTTAAGCATTCTTTATATGAAGTGATACCATACATAGCGAAGTTTGTTGAGAAGATCGATAACTGGTCTGTTTGTGATAGTTTTTGCTGTGGACTTAAAATAACAAAAGAATATAGAGAAGACATGTGGGATTTTTTGGAGCCGTATTTTCATAAACAAGGGGAATTTGAAGTTCGGTTTGGCGTTGTTATGTTATTAAATTATTATCTAGAGGAAGAATATATAGAGCCAGTGTGCAAGATATTCGATGAGATAGAAAATGATGGATATTATGTTAAGATGGCAGTTGCTTGGACAATATCCATCTACTATGTTCATTTTCCAGAAGCAATAGAAGGGTATCTAAGGAAGAATAAACTAGATGAATTCACATATAAGAAAACCTTGCAGAAGATCTGTGAATCAAGAGCTGTAGATCATAAAAAGAAAGAACTAATTAGAGAATTAAAAAGTATCATTAGAAACTAATTAATACAAGGGGGTAATTAAGGGGAAAAAAGTAAAATTATTGAGATAGGAAGCTGCAAGAGCGAAACACAAACCCCTTCTGGATAGAAGAGGATATGATGTTTTGGCGAAGAAGAAGTTAAGTATATAATTATTTTAGATGAAACTAATAATATATCACAAAAAATGATTGAAGTTTCCAAGGTTTCTTAAGAAGTTAGAAGCTCATCATAAAATCTGTGAATGAAATGAAGTCTTACATTGTTAACTTATAAACGAAGATAAAGAAGAGATAATGAAGTTTTCTGACGTATTAACAGATACGGATAACTAATTAAAGGAAGAAGAAACCTGTTTGATTGATAAGCAAGTGTTTATAATAGGTATTCTTTTTCGCTTAATGAGAATCGGTATAAGATACTTGAAATGGATTACTATATAAGGTTCCGAGCAAGGAACAACATGGTTTAAGAGACATAAGATATCTTATCAAAAGGAAATAAGTAGTGATATGTTGGAGGGAATTCATTATGAGTAGTGCTCCATATGAATATAGTTCGTTAGAAGGTATAGAAGGTAAAGTAAGTGTATCCGCATATGTTGCTAGACAAAAATGGAGTTATGTGTTCGATGCTGATACTGCCCTTATGGAAGGAACCATCTTTCCAGGATTAATAAAACACTATAAGGTGAAAGAAGGAAATATCAGTGAAGGAAATCAATAAAGAGGAATTATTCTATAAGATACAATCGGTAAGTTTTGCGATGGAGGATGTTAGACTCTACTTAGATACGCATCCAGATGATATCGCGGCCTGTGAGTATTACGATGCTTATAAGAAGATTCGGACGAAGTCTGTGAATCAATATAATCGATTCTTTGATCCACTTGATGCTTACAACATAAAGAGAGAAGAGTATTGGTCTTGGTGTACCAAGCCTTGGCCTTGGGAAGGAGAAAATTAACGATGTGGATATATGAAAGAAGGTTACAGTATCCAGTATATATAAGACACCCAGATAAGAAGTTGGCAGAGTATATTATTGAATGTCTTAATAAGGCACCATTCGAAACCAAAGCCAGTTGTCAGTATATCTCGCATAGATATCGTACTCATTATAGAGAGATTAGTGGGTTACTTACTGATATTGGTACTGAAGTATCGGTAGTGCACTCTAATGCCTAAAATATTTATAGGAAAAGGGAAAATATACGCAGTTTATAAGTAATGTTACTGAATACTATAAGTGCTGCTAATAATAGTAAATTCAAAGGAAAACTTCAAAATTATGGCTTGCAAAAATGCAAATATGATAGTATTATATTAAATTGTAATGTAACGTATAAGTTTATATTATGGTAACCGTTTGGTTAAAAATAAGGAGGAAGACAATGAAAAAGACAAAATTATCTAAACTTGTAGCTCTTATGCTTGTTGTTGTTTTGGCGTTCACAGCATGTAGCTCAAAGAACAACAACAAAAAAGACGAAACTCCATCAACTGAAGACACAACTGATGGTGCAGCAACAACTGATGATACGGCTTCAGATGATACAGCAGCAACTACTAAACTTAAAATCGCAATGGTAACTGATGTAGGTGGTATTAATGACCAATCATTCAATCAAGGTGCTTGGACAGGACTTCAAAAAGCACAAAAAGAACTTGGTGTAGAAGTTAGCTACCTTGAATCAGCAACAGAAGCTGATTATGTTTCTAACATTGAAACTTTAGTAGATCAAGGACATGACTTAATTGTTGCTTGTGGTTTCTTAATGGCAGATACAATTAAGGAAGCTGCAGAAGCTTATCCAGATCAAAAATTTGCTATCATTGATGACTCTACTAACGCTGATTTACCAAACGTATCATGCTTAATGTTCAAACAAAATGAAGCTTCATACCTTGTAGGTGTTGTAGCAGCATTAATGTCTGAAACAAATAAAGTTGGTTTCGTACTTGGTATGTCTACTCCAGTAATGAACCAGTTCGGTTACGGATATGTAGCAGGTGTACTTGATACTAATCCAGATGCAAAAGTTGAATTATACAATGCAAACGCATTCGGCGATGCAGCAGCTGGTAAAGCAGCAGCAATTCAAATGTTCACAAACGGTGCAGATGTAGTATTCCACGCAGCTGGTGCTACAGGAAATGGTGTTATCGAAGCTGCTAAAGAACAAGGAAAATATGCTATCGGTGTAGATATTGACCAAGCTTACCTAGCTCCAGAAAACGTAATTACTTCAGCTATGAAGAGATGTGATAACGCAATCTATGATTTAGTAGAAAAGATGACTAAAGGTGAAGAAATTCAAGGTGTTCAAACTTATGGTATGGACAACGGTGGTGTAGATATTGCACCTACACAAGATTTACTTCCAGAAGAAGTTATTGCTAAAGTTCAAGAAGCAAAAGATAAGATTCTTGCAGGAGATATCGTAGTTCCTGAAACTCAAGAACAATTCGATGCTAAATATGGTGATATATATACTTTAGATTAATTATAACGATTAACAAGTAAGTTGTTAATATCTTAATAATATAAGTGAAGCGAGGAGGCAGTCCTATATTGTATGAATGGACACCTCCTTGTTTTACGGAATAAAATAACCAGAAAAGCGTATGTTTTTTCCTATGAGTTCTATTTGGTGGAAGTTTGATAAAATTAGAAAAATAAAGCAAATAGGAAAGAATATAATTTTTATTTCCAAATAAAAAATGTGGCGTTTGGAAGAGATAAATTGTATAATGATAATATATGTAATGTTCTTAATACTAGAAATATTGTAATGGGTAATTATAATATTATCGGTATTAATAAAACTAAAGAAAAATAAACAAATGTACACGAAACTCATAGTTATGTTTAGGAAGCTAAACAGTTTGATGTTCAGAAAAGGAGCTTAAGCATGCGAGATATTAGTATGGATAGAGTAAATGCAACACGAAACGAAATTCTAGGTATAATTAAAAACAGAACATTAACTCATGAACAAAAAGTTGCGGCTTTAGCAGGGAAGGCAGATTCATTAATGGAAGTGCTTGAATTACCTGAAGGTCTAGAAGAACGCTTAAACTTAGATTCAGCGGATAAGATTATCTGTGATTTGAATGAAGGTCATGCACCAATGCGTCCAAGATACATCATTCCTGATTACGCTAAGTTTATGAAAAATGGAAGTGAGTTTTTGCAATTAGATCCACCAACGGATATATGGGAAGCCGTAAACTCGTTATTAATCTTTTATAAGAATGTACCAAGTGTAACAAACTTTCCAGTATACGTAGGTAATATTGACGAGTTACTTGAGCCTTTTGTAGTTGATGAAGCAGAAGCAAAGAAAGCAATCCGTCTATTCTTAACGCACATTGATAGAACAATTCTTGATTCTTTCTGTCATGCGAATATAGGACCAAGAGCAACAAAAGCAGGCAGATTGATCTTAGAAGTAGAAGCAGAACTTGAGAACGCGGTTCCTAACTTAACGTTAAAATACGATAAAGATATTACACCAGATGACTTTGCGTTATTAGCAATTGATACTGCATTAAAAACTGCAAAACCAAGCTTTGCAAACCATAAGATGTTCTCTGAGGAATTATCGGAAGATTATGTAATTGCTAGTTGCTATAATGGTCTTAAGCTAGGTGGCGGTTCTTATACTTTGTGTCGTGTGTTACTTGGTAATCTAGCTAAGAAAGCGGATAACATTGAACACTTTAAGAAGGAAGTACTACCTGAAACACTAGAGATTATGGCGGCATATATGGATGAAAGAATCCGTTTTATGGTAGAGGAAAGTGGCTTCTTCGAAAGCAATTTCTTAGCAAAAGAAGGATTTATTACAAAAGAAAACTTCACCGCTATGTTTGGTATGGTTGGAATGGCTGAATGCGTGAATACACTTCTTGAAAAAGAAGGAATCCAAGGTAGATATGGTCATTCAGAAGTAGCAGATAATCTTGGTATTAGCATTATGGAAATTATGGACGAATTCAACAATAACCATGTAAGCCCATATTGCTATGGTGCAGATGGACATTTCTTATTACATGCACAAGTAGGACTTGATGTAGATGTTAATTCGAGTCCAGGATGTAGAATTCCAATTGGTGAAGAACCAGAAGAATTAATTGAACACTTAGCACATAGTGCGAAGTTCCACAAATATTTCCCATCGGGAGTAGGCGATATCTTCCCAATTGATACTACAGTGCATAAGAATATGGATTATTTACTTGATATAATCAAAGGAGCTTTCGATAACAAAGTTCGTTATATGTCTGTTTACGAAAAAGATAGTGATGTAATTCGTGTAACAGGATATCTAGTTAAGAAATCAGAGATGGAGAAATTAAAGAAAGGTGAGAATGTTCTACAAGATACCACAGTACTTGGTCTTGGTGCATCAAAGAATTCTCACATATTAGAACGTAAGGTTAGATAGAAGAGTTAGTTTTGGGGTACAATACGAAGGTGAGGTTCATTCGATTGTACCTCTTAATCTGGAGAAAAGAGTATGCAAGTGAATACAGCAATCGTTAATAAGATAATTCGTTTTAGCTCTGTAGATGGACCAGGTAATCGTACAGTTGTCTTTCTTCAGGGGTGTAATTTTAATTGTAGATACTGCCACAACCCAGAAACAATTGGAGCTTGTAGACAATGTGGAGCCTGTATTCCCTATTGCAAAACAAACGCCATAACCCTAGTTGATGGAAAGATTCTATATGATAGAGATAGATGTGTAAACTGCGATGAATGTTTTCATCATTGCCCACATGGAAGTTCGCCTAAGACCGAGCGAATGACACCAGAAGAGGTATTTGAGGAAGTAAAGAAGAATATGCCTTATATACGTGGAATAACGATATCAGGGGGCGAATGTACCTTATGGAGAGACTTCTTAGTGGAGTTGTTAACATTAGCTAAGAATGTAGGATTATCTACAATGTTAGATAGTAATGGTACTTATGATTTTTCGAAAGATAAAGAATTAATGGATGTGGTCGATGCTGTTATGTTAGATGTAAAAGCATTCGATAGAAGTGAACACGAGAAGGTAACTGGTATTCATAATGATATGGTGTTATCAAATCTTCGTTATCTAGCTGAGTGTGACAAGCTGTTTGAAGTGCGTACCGTAGCAGTGCCAGAATTGTTTGATACAAAGCATACGGTCTATGAGACAAGCAAATTGCTTCATGAGGTTGGAAAACAAGAAGGGATTCGGTACAAACTTATTAAGTACAGGCCGATTGGGGTAAGAGAAGAATATCGTTCGTATGAAACACCAACAGAGGAGTATATGAATCAGTTGCGTGATATTGCTTACAATAACGGTATGAGAGACATCGTTATTATATAAACAACTGTGTGCATATCTGTTGCTAAGCAGAAGCTACTACCGGATAGTAATATAATCTAGTTAAGATATAAGGGAGTAACGTGAATTCCATAAGGAGCGTGCTCACTCAAATATAAATATGTGGAAGAAGGGGGCGTTTTCGCTTGCAAAATAATTCAAACATAGACTTAAATGCTAAGACAATTGAGATGAAGAATATTGTTAAAATGTTTGGTAATTTTAAGGCTAATGACGGTGTGAATCTAACGGTTCACAAAGGAGAAATTCACGCGATTCTAGGTGAGAATGGTGCTGGTAAGAGTACACTTATGAACATCCTATACGGTTTGTATACACCTACATCTGGAGAAATCTTCGTTAATGGACAAAAGGTTACAATTGACGGGCCAAACAAAGCTATAGAGCTTGGAATTGGTATGGTTCATCAACACTTTATGTTAATTCCACCATTTACTGTAACAGAGAATATCATTCTTGGTATGGAACCTACCAAAGGTGCTGGCGTTGTCAACATCAAAGAAGCTAGAAAGAAAGTTATTGAAATTTCTGAAAAGTATGGTCTTAAAGTAGATCCAGATGCTAAGATTGAGGATATCTCTGTAGGTATGCAGCAAAGAGCGGAAATCCTTAAGGTACTTTATCGTGGAGCGGACATCTTAATCTTAGATGAGCCTACAGCTTCCTTAACACCACAAGAAATCGTTGAGTTAGTAGAGATAATGCACAACCTTACTAAGGAAGGTAAATCCGTTATCTTGATTACTCATAAGTTAAAAGAAATCAAGGAGTCAGCTGATTATTGTACAATTATTCGTCAAGGTAAATATATTAACACAGTAAATGTTAACGAAGTAAATGAGAATGAACTTGCTGCAATGATGGTTGGTAGAAATGTAGAATTCAAAGTAGATAAGAAAGATATGAACCCAGGTGAACTTGTACTTAATGTTGAAGATATACGTGCAAAAGATTACCGTGGTGTTGAAATCTTAAAAGGCCTTAGCATCAATGTTAAAAGAGGTGAGATCGTAGGTATCGCCGGTATTGATGGTAATGGTCAGTCTGAATTAGTGGAGATACTTACTGGCCTTAGACGAGCTGATAGTGGACGAGTTACTTTACTTGGAGAAAACACATTCAATAAAACACCAAGAGAATGTTTCTTAAAGGGAATCTCTAGTATTCCAGAGGATAGACAAAAGCATGGTCTAGTTCTTGAATTTACAGTTGCAGAGAATATGGTACTACAAAATTATGCAGATGAAAACTTCTCAAAAGTAGGATTTATGAAAAAGGATGCCATTGATAAACATGCAGAAGTATTAGTAGAAAAATTCGATGTTCGTCCAGCTGATTCGGCTGAAAAACCAGCGGGTCACTTATCAGGTGGTAACCAACAAAAAGTTATTATTGCAAGAGAAGTAACGAACGATAAGGAGTTATTAATTGCAGTTAATCCAACAAGAGGTCTTGATGTTGGTGCGATTGAATATGTACATCGTTATATTGTTGAGCAAAGAAACAAGAACAAAGCGGTATTATTAGTTTCTTTCGAATTAGATGAAATTATGAGTTTATCTGATCGTATCGAAGTAATCTTCGACGGACAGATTGTGGGTAGCGTTCCTGGTAAAGACGCTGACGAGAATACATTAGGTCTTATGATGGCGGGAGGTGACACGAATGGATCAAAATAATTCAAAACCTACAGTAAGAAAAGAAAAGATAGCAAAAGACAACAAAGCGTTATATACCGTAATCTCAATCTTAGTAGGTTTTACAATTGGTGCTATTATGCTTCTTGTTGTTAAAGTAAGTCCAATTAAAGCATACGGATTATTGATTGAAAGTGTCTTTGGTACTCCTAAAAACATCGCTCAATCGGTTGTATATGCCACTCCATTAATATTAACTGGTCTGTCAATAGCATTCTCCTTCAGAACAGGTATCTTCAATATCGGTGCAGAAGGTCAGTTTGTAATGGGTTCATTAGGAGCCATGGTAGTTGGTGTTCTAGTGGATGCACCCGCAATTATTCATATTCCATTATGTTTGCTTGCTGCAGCTTTAGCAGGTGCTCTATGGGGTGCAATAGTTGGTTACTTAAAAGCGAAGCTTGGTGCTAACGAAGTACTTTGTATGATCATGTTCAACTGGATTGCTTATTACTTCTCTAATTATGTTGTTAAGAGTAAGCTTTTCAATGATGCAGGTAAGCAAGTTAGTAAGAAAGTAGCAGATACAGCTAAGTTATCTGTAAACAGTTTGAAAGCTTCCCTAGGCCAAAAAGTTAACTGGGGTATCATTATTGCGATAATCGCAGTAATTATAATCTATTTAATTATTAATAAAACAACTCTTGGATACCGTTTACGTGCCGTTGGCTTTAACCGTAATGCTGCAGAATATGCAGGTATTAACGTTAAGGTTGCAATCGTATCAGCAATCGCTATCTCTGGAGCACTTGCTGGTTTAGCTGGTGCAACACAAGTACTTGGTTATAATTATAGTATCAGTGAGTTTGCTGGACAAGAAGGGTATGGTTTTGAAGGTATCACGGTTGCCATGATTGGTGCAACGCATCCGGTTGGAGTATTGTTTGCGGGTTTATTCTATGGAGCTATGAAATATGGCGGAAAGAATATGAACCTTCTTGGAGCTCCTACAGAAGTTATTGATATCATTATGGGTTCAATAATCTTCTTCATTGCGATATCAAGCATATTAAAGACAATGAAAACTAGATTTAGTAAAAAGGGAGGTACAAAGTAATATGGATGAATTAATCAAGAATTTAGGTCTGATTTTAAATACTACTCTTATGTACACTCCACCACTTTTGTTTGCAGCACTTGGTTCGGTATTCTCAGAACGAAGCGGTGTTGTTAATATCGGTATCGAAGGTATGATGACGATTGGTGCGTTTGCTGGTGTTGTTGGAACCTTATTAACAAGCAATCCATGGTTAGGATTCTTAATCGCTGGTTTAGCGGGTGGTATCTTCGGTTTACTTCATGCATTCGCAACGATTACTTGTAAAGCGGATCAGACAATCTCTGGTACTGCTATTAACTTCTTAGCACCTGGTTTTGCAATCTTCTTATGTCGTGTATTATATGATTCAACAGAAACACATAGTGTTGATTTAGCGCATAAGATGCCACGTTTCCTTAAGGGATTATTCCAAGGAACTGAAGGAATATTCCGTAAAGGTGGATTCCTTGATAATGTATTTAATACGTATGCAACTGCATACTTAGCATTTATATTAGTAGCTGTCGTTTGGTTTGTATTCTACAAAACAAAATTCGGTCTTCGAATTCGTGCCGTAGGTGAGCACCCAAAAGCAGCGGATACACTGGGTATCAACGTAATTCGTATTCGTTACATCTGTGTTATCTTATCAGGTGTTTTAGCAGGTTTCGGTGGTGCATCGGTTACCTTAGCAACCGTATCACAATTCCGTCCATCTGTAATTACTGGTCAAGGTTTCATCGCAATCGCAGCTGTAATCTTTGGTAAATTCAAGCCACAAGGTGCAATGCTTGCATGTATCTTATTCGGTTTCTGTAATGGTGTCAAAGTATTCGTAGGTTCAGGAAGTGCCGTATCACCTCACTTGATCTCTATGATACCTTACGTAGTAACAATTATCGTATTAATCTTATTCGTTGGTAAATCACATGTACCAGCTGCTAATGGCAAGCCATACGAAAAGGCTAGATAATCGTGGATAAGTTTTACCGATTGTGGATTAAAGTTTTAAAATAATCATATGTTGTGGATAACAAGAAAGAGTTATTGTATAGGATTAGAGTACAATAACTCTTTTTCTGTTGTTCATATGAGTCAAAAGTCTCAAGTGATTATGAAAAGGATTCTTTGACAGATGGAAGAAATATGTATAAAATAGTAATATAAAAGTGTCGAATAAAAAAGGTATAAAGCGAAGAATGTGCCTTATGGTTGATTATAGCTACAGGAGGATTAATGACATGGATGTGAAGAAAAGATCAGGTAAAGGATTGCTAATAGCTTTGCTTTTTAGCGTTGCTGCACTTGGCATTGTTTTAGTTTTGTGTACTACCATAGGTACAGGGGCTAAAAAAACAGATCGAACAGATAGTGGAGAAAACTACATAGCTTCTGAGACAATTCAAAAGCAAGTTATGAAATCATTGAGTATGGAGACAGTAAAGACGGTATATGATGAACAGTATCAATCAGCAGTAAAAGCAAAACTTGATGCATTGAAGAAGAATTATGCTTCTACATTCAAAGAACCGTTGTTTGTTATGAATCCATTCGGAACAAATGTAACAGGAATGTACGTGTATTTTAATACAGATGAAGCGGTTAATGTAGAATACACGGTATCTGTCAGTGACGTATCTATACCTGAATTTACTAGAACCTTATACACCGATGAAGAGGGAAATGCGGTTAAGGAACATGAGGGACAAATTATTGGCTTAATTCAAGGCATGACGAATACCGTTACACTTCGCATATATGGTAAGGATAGTAAGTTTCTTGGCGAAAATACATTCAAATTCGATGTACCTGACTTCGGAACAATTAAAGAACAGCAGTTAAAAGTTACAAATAAACAAGATAGTAAGAAGTTAAGTGATGGATTGTTCGTAATCTATGGATACGATAGAAGAAATACGAAAGAACCTAGACATATGCTGTTTTACGATAATGATGGAATTATTCGTGCAGAAGTACCACTTAATGTTACCTATGGCGATGTGAATATAGAGTTCATAGACGGTAAGATGTTCTATGCTTGTACAGATGCAAGTTATGCACTAGTGAATCAGGCAGGGCAGGCAGAGACAATTTATAAGACAAAAGGGTATACTACGCATCACGACTTTGATTATGATGAAAATAATGAAAGAGTGATCATTCTAGCAACCAAGAAAAAGAGCAAGACAAAACAAGATATTATCTTGTCACTGAATATGAAGACAGGAGACATAGAGGAAGTAGTAGACTTTGGTAAATTAATGCCGGATATCGAAAAAGGTGCAGTAATATCGAAGGATTCACCAGACAAGGAACAAGTGGATTGGGTACATTTTAATTCTGTACAAGTAGTTAATGGAAAACATTTGATTCTAAGTTCTCGTGAATTGAGTTCTATTATTCGAATTAATAATTACTATACAACCCCTAAGATTGCTTACATCATCTCGGATTCAAAAATCTATCAAGGAACGAAGTATAGTAACTTGGTACTTAGAAAGAGCGGTAACTTTACCTCACATGCAGGACAACATTCTGTTAACTACGTAACAGATGGTTCGTTAAAGACTGGCCAGTATTATTTGACGTTCTTTAATAATAATTATGCACAACGATTATCCTATCCTAACTTTAATTGGTCCTTTATCAAAGGCGCTGGTACGCAAGAAAAGGATGCGAAGAACTCCTATTACTATAAGTATCTAGTCGATGAGAATAAAGGTACGTATAAGTTGGTAGAGAAAATCAACGTTCCTTATTCGAGTATCGTAAGTAATGCGCAGGAATATGAAGGAAATCGTGTAATTTGTTCTGGTGTACCTGGAATCTTTGCAGAGTATGATAGTAAAGGTAAATTAATTAGCAGTTATAAGATGAAGGTGAAACATCTAACCTACCGTGTAAGGAAGGAAACCATGGAAGGATATTGGTTTAATTAGAGAAATTGATACAGCGTCAGTCATAAGACTGACGCTGTATCAAATATATTCCATGTGTATCAAAAAAATACATTATAAAAAAAGTTTTTAACATACCTTATGGGGTTTTATTCATATATATATAGTATAAGAATAACTTTTCAGAACTACGTCCATTAAGTCTTCAGGGGATAGTAGTTCTAGATTGTCTTGTATAATATAGTATATGGAGCGTGATCTATGCATAGGAGTATTAATGTAACCAGACATGATACGTTAGTAAAGGCGTGTCCGAGTATTACAAGAGAAGATCTTTTACATAAGCACCATTTTATCTCAAGTTATCAAAAAGCAAATCTGTATTCTATGGTGGAGCAGAATAAGATAACAAAGGTCCAATATGAGAAATGTTTAGAAAAGATGAAGGACAAAAAAGATATCAGTAAGGAATAGCATATGCAAGAAAAGAGTATTACAAGAAGAAAAAGATAATCCCACTATACACGGTGCAGGTGTAGTGTAGGGGTTATCTTTTTGTTTTACTATGCTCTTTCTGAATACAGGACAAAGGTGAATACATATATTATAAGGTGAGTAGTTTGGTATTGAAGAAGGAGTGAGTAAGGCGTTGGAAAAGAAAGAAGTAATTGTGGAATCAAAAGGTGAGCAGCAAAACACCAACAAGCAAAATACCGATTTTATAGAGGTATATGAAAGTGCCTTACTGTTAGCACTGTTGAAGAATGATTTGATCACAAAGGAAGAATATCAGTGGTGTTTGGAACAATTGAAGAAGTAGAAATTGTGAAGAGGGAGTAAACATGATCTACGTTGCAGCGTATTGCAGGGTTTCTACCGAGAGAGAAGATCAAACCAATTCTTTTGAGAGCCAACAGAGATATTTTCGAGAATACATAAGACGAACTGACGGTTTTGAACTATATCAAATCTATGCAGAGGAGGGGCTCTCAGGGACTAGTACCAAGAAAAGAAAAGCCTTCAATCGTATGATTGAGGATGCGAGAGAAGGCAAGTTTCAGATGATACTTACCAAGGAGATTTCACGTTTTGCTAGGAATACCCTTGATAGTATCTATTATACCAGAGAGCTTAAGAGACACGGAGTGGGAGTATTCTTTTTAAATGACAATATCAATACATTAGACCCGGATGCAGAGTTACGTCTTACCATTCTTTCTTCCATTGCACAGGAAGAAAGTAGGCGTACTTCTGAACGTGTCAAATGGGGGCAGAAACGTCGCATGGAACAAGGTGTGGTATTTGGTTCTAGCATGCTTGGATATGATGTGCAGAATGGTCAGATCTATCGGAACGAAGAGGGAGCGAAAGTGGTATGTAGAATCTACGATAAGTTCTTGTTAGAAGGAAAAGGGACGTATGTGATTGCCAAGGAGTTACAAGAAGAGGGAATTCTGCCTCTTCGAGCAAAGAAATGGTCAAGTTCCGTGATCCTACGTATCCTACGTAATGAGAAGTACTGTGGTGATTTGATTCAGAAGAAGACCTATACACCAGATTATCTGACCCATGAGAAGCGATATAATTACGGTGAAGAAGAATATGTAGTAATACAAAATCACCATGCCCCTATAGTTGATAGAGAGGTATTCAATCAGGTTCAAGTAATCTTAGATAGTAGAGCAAAGAAGATAGCTAGTAAGGAAAGAGAAAGCAGTCGATATGCCTTCTCAGGAAAGATTCTATGTGGAGGCTGTGGGAAGTACTACATAGCAAGGTCAAGGATTCGAAAAGATGGAAGTACATATCTTGTGTGGAGATGTTTTCATAGAGAGAAAGATGTGGTTGGAAACGATGGGACGGAGAAAGTTGGGGATAATATAGATGAGAATAAAAAAGTTGGTAATGGTATAGATAAAGGATGCATATTCTCTTCTATTAAAAATGAAGAGCTTGTTGAGATGATTAAGAAAATAACCGTACAGCTACCGATAGACAAGAAGAAATTCATGGTTCATATGATGGAACTGTTGAAACGGTGCTTAGATAGGGAGGAGGGTAGTAAGGAGATACAAGATAGACTTGTGGAGATAGAAGAAGAACAGAAACGTTTATTCCATGCTTATAGAAAAAGCTACATAACAGAAGCAGAGTTTGTAGCAGCGAGAGAAGAATGTAGGCAGGAAGAAGAAAGGTATAAGAGTATATCCAGAAGGAATAGCAAGGATAATGCTCTAGTAAGTGATAATGAAATTACTTTAGAGATGGCTAAAGCAGATAATAACAATTTGAACGATAAAGTCATGGAGGAAAGAGTGGAATCCATTAAGGGGATTTTACAGGATATTATATATGGAGTTGGATTCAACGATACGGTTTGTCAAGAAATTGTGGAGAGGATCGTCCGCATCGCTTTCGATACATATGATGTATATTATAAAGGATTACCAGGTGGTTGGAGGGTATATTGGGTAGAAGAGGGGAGGAAAACTGGTTATTAGCGATGCTTCTGTAGGGACTGAAGAGTTAGCCCATATGGAGGTTGTTAGTGCTATATTATATCAGTTGACAAAGAATCTGCAAGCAGATGAATCCAGTGATCTGTTTGCAAGGCTGGACTTTTGTGTACCGGAGTTTGAATTTCCAGCCTATAACACGAAGGAGAATGTTCTTATGTTCCTACATGAGGATATGGTTGCAGAACAAAAAGCACAATGCTTATATGAGACCATCTTATCCAATGTGCATGATCCGGAGGTAAGTGATCCAATTCGATTCTTACGAGCAAGAGAAATTGTACACTATCAAAGATTAGGTGAGGCGATTCAGATTGTGCAGGGAAAGATAGAGAAAGAATAGAGATTAATATAATCTTCACGAATTGTATGTCTAGATATAGACACTGCGTGTCTACTCTTGACAGACAATTCGTAGAAGATTATTTTATTTAAGTAACATATCAATGCCATCTGCGTATGAATTATGTTATAGATCTTCAAAGTATATCTACCAACAGTCTTAAATTTCTCATTAGGAAATAAAAGAATTGACAATAGGGTAAGTGAGAATCTATATTGTAAGTGATGAGCTGATAAGAAAAGGGATTATTGAAAGAGAGTTGAATGAAAAACATACGTTAGTCTAGCCTGCCAAGTAATTAAATTAGATGATTTTCATTCATGGGTATAAATACAAAACAATAGAAGAAACTATACTTAACTTATTGTTTAAATGGAGGGTGCATATGAAGAAATTGTTTTGGGTTATACTACTAATCGTGTTTATCGCCGCGTGCAATCGAAAAACAATGCAGAAAGGAACAGAAGAAAAGAGTATGAATACTAGTCAAGATATCATATTATACGAACAAATAACTGCTATAGATGCTAAGAAAATAATGGATGAACAGAAGGACTATGTGATTCTTGATGTAAGAACAAAGTCAGAATACGATGCAAGCCATATAGAAAACGCCATGTTACTTCCTCTTGATGATATTGATGAGGAAGCAACAGACATATTACCAGATAAGAATCAATTGCTATTAGTATATTGCTGTAGTGGAGTACGAAGTAAGGAGGCGGCATTACAACTGGCGGAACTAGGCTATACGAACATAAAGGAATTTGGCGGAATTATAGATTGGCCATATGATGTAGTGAGGTAACCGCTATCTTCCATAAGTACCGCTAGGTGCGTCTTGAAACAGAGGAATCCGAGGAGGATTCACAGTGAATATGACAAAACATAGGATTAATAGTACTAGGAGAATCAACATTATAATTCTTGATAACTGAGAACTAAAACAGGTAGTTTGCAGAAAATGATAACTAAATAGATACGCCACAAGTGTACCAAGCACAAAGGTACCAATATCAGCAATTAGAAAGTTCTGTCCGGTAATCCCAGTGTAGGTGTAATAAGAAGCTATAGTGACTGCGATACCAACCAGTATAGATAAGACTTTCACTGGAAGAAAATTAGGAAGGTCTTTTCCGTAAGCGAATAACTCGATGATTGTAAATAGAATCATTGGTGTAAACAATAATTTCTGATGCTCCCAGATGCTTTCGTTGATTGGTGCAAGATAAGAGATGAACTCATTATTACCCGACCAATCATAAGCAAAATGTAGGAGTGTACCCAAAATCAAGGTAAAGATTGCGCCTGCAATATGCCAATGTTTTAGATGCTCCATAGAAATCCTCCTTTATAATACACATAATATTGATATATTACTAATTGTAGATTTTATTTAGGCTACATATGCATGATTTTTATTTTAATTTATTATTAGGATTGTTTATTGTGAAAGGTATTATTAAACTTCATGTAGGACTATAAAAGGTTATACAGAGAAGGATAAGTTAATATTTCAACTATATAGATTATAAAAAATCAATATTCGATTATAATATAGGATGAAGGGGCATTACAAAATAAGAATTTTGCAATGCCCCTTATAATTAGATTAAGTTATACTCTTTTAATAAACGATCACGTTCCGCTTGATCTTTCGTTGCTTTTTGTACATCTTCCATGCGATTATCAGCGATTAACTTATCAATAAGAACAGCGACTAATTCTGCTAATTGTTTGGTACTCATTTCTTCCATTGTTTTAGCTCCTTTAATTAAAGTTTGTATAGTGTATTGTATATAATAGATGGAGGGATTGCAAGAGTTATAAGTAAACAGAATAAGTAACATAAGTATATATTAACCCTTGGTCATAATTGGTTGTAACAAAAGTACAATCATCTATGATAAAATAAGAGTACATGTGACATATTATGAAAAAATACATTTAACTCTAGTTAAAACAGAAATATTGTTGTATGATATAATTATTGTGTGACGATTAGTAGGATAGACGATAGTGAAGTTGTGGTACCAGTGCCATGAGCTAGATTACCATAATGTTACTACAATTAATACGAATCAGATGAAAGAAATAGGAGGAATTCACGTGAATAAGGAAAAGGTTATTGTACTTGATTTTGGTGGACAATACAATCAGTTAATTGCAAGACGTGTTAGAGAATGCAATGTATATTGTGAAGTGTTACCTTACGATACAAGTATTGAACGCATTAAAGAAATAAATCCTAAGGGTATTATCTTAACAGGAGGTCCTGCTAGTGTATATCTAGATGAATCTCCACGTTGTGGCAAAGAACTATTTGAGTTGGGAATCCCAGTACTTGGAATCTGCTATGGCGCTCAGTTAATGACATATTTACTTGGTGGTGAAGTAAGTGCAGCACCAGTTAGAGAATACGGTAAAGCAGAAGTAACTACAGATCATTCTTCTAAATTATTTGCAAATGTTTCAAAAGAAACAGTATGTTGGATGAGCCATACTGACTACATCGCTAAATTACCAGAAGGATTCAAGGTAACTGCAACAACACAGTCTTGTCCAGTAGCAGGATTAGAATGCCCAGAGAAGAATCTATATGCTGTTCAATTCCACCCAGAAGTTGTTCATACAGTAGAAGGAACACAGATGTTCCACGATTTCGTATACAATGTATGTCACTGTTCAGGTGATTGGATTATGAGTTCATTCGCAGAAGAATCTATCAAAGCGATTCGTGAAAAAGTTGGTAACGGTAAAGTATTATGTGCACTATCAGGTGGTGTAGATTCCTCTGTAGCAGCAGTTATGTTATCAAAAGCGGTAGGAAAACAATTAACTTGTATCTTCGTTGATCACGGTTTATTACGTAAAAACGAAGGTGATGAAGTAGAAGAAGTATTTGGTCCAAATGGACAATTCGATCTAAACTTCATTCGTGTTAATGCGCAAGAACGTTTCTACGGCAAATTAGCTGGTGTAACTGAACCAGAAGAAAAACGTAAAATCATTGGTGAAGAATTCATTCGTGTATTCGAAGAAGAAGCAAAGAAAATCGGTACCGTTGATTTCTTAGTACAAGGAACAATCTACCCAGACGTAATCGAAAGTGGTCTTGGTAAATCAGCAGTAATCAAGTCTCACCACAACGTTGGAGGACTTCCTGACTATGTAGATTTCAAAGAAATCATCGAACCACTTCGTCTATTATTCAAAGATGAAGTACGTAAAACAGGTCTTGAACTTGGAATCCCTGAGAAACTTGTATTCAGACAACCTTTCCCAGGACCAGGTCTTGCAATCCGTATCATCGGTGACATCACACCAGAGAAAGTTCGTATCGTTCAAGATGCAGACTTCATCTACCGTGAAGAGATCGCGAAAGCCGGAATCGATAAAGAAATCGGCCAATACTTCGCAGCATTAACTAACATGCGTTCTGTTGGTTGTATGGGAGACGAAAGAACATACGACTACGCAATCGCATTACGTGCCGTAACAACTTCAGACTTCATGACAGCAGAATTTGCTGAACTTCCTTGGGAAGTAATCGGTAAAGTATCCAGCAGAATTGTAAATGAAGTGAAAGGGGTTAATAGAGTACTTTATGATTGTACGGGGAAACCACCGGCTACGATAGAGTTTGAATAACAGCAACGAGTCTGGGAAGCCTTATAAACAGGGCATTCCCGGACTTTTATTTTGTCTCTGCTACTACTTTGCTACTAACCGCAACTATCCTTTTTCTCAGTTCTTATGTGGCTTATAGTAGAATTTAGTGACAATACAGCACATGTTTTATGGCATGGCTGATATTAAAGTTGATATTAAACAATGTTTCGAATTGGCATTTGGATTACCTTTCCAGGTGCCTTTTCTTTTTGAACAGGACCAATTGGTGTTGGTGGAAAATTAGCTGTTGCTGTGTATTCCGTACTATCGTCAAAAATGTCCAGTGAAAAAATATCATCTGGTGAAGGTGGAGTAGGAATTGCTTTTTCACCAAGATTTTGAAGATTATCAACCAATTCTTTCTGTTTGTGTGGAAACATGTGTGAGTAAGTATTCAATGTTGTGGATACTTTCTCATGTCCCAATCTGTCAGCAATCACAAGTGCATCGTAGCCCTCATTGATAAGAAGGGAAGCGTGGGAGTGCCTAACGTCATGAATTCGTATTTTCTTTACACCAGAAGCCTTTGAACCTCGTTTCATTTCGTGTGCAAGAAATGATTTGGTAAAAGGAAATAATCTGCTCTTGGTATCAAGCATATACTGTCTGTCCATATACTCCTTTATTTCCTGAAATAGAAAGTCTGGAATAGGAACGGTACGTTTGCTTTTCTTGGTCTTTGGAGTAGTAATAACATCTTTTCCTTTGCTTCGGGAGTAGGTCTTGTTGACACGAATGCTCTTTTCGGTAAGATTAATATCTTCCGCAGTCAGAGCCAACAATTCGCCTTCTCGGATACCAGTCCAGTATAATATTTCAAAACACATATACGATACAGGCTTATCCTTGATTGCGTCTCGAAAAGCAAGAAATTCATCCAGTGTCCAGAATTCCATTTCTTCGGCATTGCTCTTCCCCATACTTCCTGCTTTACCGCAAGGATCAGTATTAAGGTCATAAAAGCGTTTGGCATAATTCATAATGCAGCTAAGCTGATTATTGATGGATTTAAGATATGTGTCTTTGTACTCATGAGAGTCTCGCATAATCTGTGTCTGCCATTTTCGAATGTCCGTAGCTTTAATCTCATTGATTGGCATTTTGCCAAAGTAGGGAAGAATCTTTGTTTCGTAAATATTCTTCTTGTGCTGGATACTGCTTTCTTTTAATCTGCCTGACATATCTTCTATATAAATCTCATATAGAGATTGGAAGGTCATATCAGGATTGGCTGATTGCTTTTCCAGAAAGTCTCGTTCAAATGCAAGTGCTTCCTTTTTGGTGGCGAAGCCCCGTTTCCACTTTTGTCTGTTGTTGCCTTGCCAGTCCTTGTAATAGAACTTGGCATACCATTTACCAGTTTTGTTGTCTTTGTAAGCTGGCATAAAAAATCATCTCCTTTATCTAATTGTGTTAGTACTTGCTGGGCTGATAGAACATCAGTTTTGCAATGCATTTATCTAAAGGCTATGATATAATCTACTTGTCTAGGGTGATTATAATAGCCGTTTAGGTTAGATCACTTCAGCTCTGGTGTTAGCGCACTGGAGCTTTTTTATTTCTTGAATCTTAATTCTCATTATCCACTTTTACTATGTGAATTTTTTTCATAGAAGTATCTTTTTTGCCTTCTCGTTCTCGTTTCTCTTTCATAATCTGAGCTGACATATTTGAAAAATAAGTATCGGAATAATAAGCTATCATTTCTTTTTTCCAATCGGAGAAATTTTCTTCTGTCATCCTTTGAGATTGAACAAGTTTCAATTTATTCATCCAATTTTCCATGAATAAGCATAAATCAGTATTGTATTTTGCATCTGCCTTGCCATCAACAGTCAGAGAAGAAGTCCAACTGGGATCTTCTGGTGGTTTCGTATTAGAAATACCAAAGGATAAGTCTTTGATTTTGGTGATTTCAAAAAGTGCATTGATTACATCACCTAATGTATCGAATTTATAGTAACGATCAGGATCATTTCTATCTACAAGAGAAATAGTAGGAGTCTCAATACCTAGTAACTCTTGCCAGGGAATATCAAGTTCATTAGCAATTTCTTTTATTGTAGAAACAGAAAAATCAATTTCGCCAGCCTCATATTTTTGAATCGTTCGTTCCGATTTATTTAATCTGTCAGCGAGTTCTTTTTGACTGACCTTTTTATCCTTACGTGCTGCTTGTATGCATTTGCCTATATCTGTGGCAGAAAAATGTTGCATTTTGTAAGCGTCAGAAGACATTTCTATCACCTTACCTTTCATAAAACCGTATTTAAAGTACATGAAAAATGTACTATGTGTAAACTATAGCATAACAAAACACGAATTACAAGTACATGTTTTTGAAAATATCTATTGACAGTACGTGAAAAAGATAATATTATAATAACACGAAATATAAATGCGTGTTAAATCAAACTTTTATATCGAAGTACGTATTTAAAATTCTATTATAGAAGAAGGAGGAGTTTTATGGTAGGTAGTAAAGAAGCATTTATTGATGTAGAAGAAGTACGTGAAGTACTAAGCATTGGGAAGACAAAGGCATATGCGATCATTAAATCTTATAACAGAGAGCTAGCGGCTAAAGGATTTCTGACCATTCGTGGCAGATGCCCTCGTAAGTACTTTGAACAGAAGATTTACGGATATGCAGACTACTACAATCCGGCTGAGGATTTAGAAAGAAAACAGCTGGTGGTAGCCGAAGAAAGTAATTACCAGACAAAAGAAAAAGCCCTTACCGATTAGGAAAGGACTTGATTGTATCAAGCCAAAGCCTGCTACTTGTATCTCGCAAATACAGTTTAGCTGAGTACTCTGGCTGTTGCAATCAGAAAATATGTTTGGCTTATTTGCAACTTGAAACATTTATTTTTGATGAAGCTGTAACGGCAGGAGGACGATTTATGTATTTTAAAGAACAAAACATTTTATTATGTGCCATTGACCATGGATTTTCAACAATCAAGACACCACATTTTATATTCGACAATGGGGTTGAAGAAATTGGCACAGAAGCAACATTGGAGGCAAAGACAATGGAATGCAAAGACACTTTTTATAAAATCGGAGAAGGCAGACTTCCGATGAAAAACACCAAAATACAAGATGAAGATTATCTGTTGCTCACATATGCAGCAATTGCTAAGGAAATCGAATATTATGGATTATCAGGTGAAGATGTGATAAGGGTAGTAGTTGCGGCAGGACTTCCGTTTACCAGATTTGGAGAAGAGAAAGTTAGTTTTAGCAATTATCTGAAACGAGGACTTGTAACCTTTGTATATGAAGGGAAAACCTATTTCATAGAAATTGAAGAAGTTCTACTATATCCACAGTGTTATGCTGCGGTAGCAAATATTTTAGGAAAGCTGGCACCAAATCAGCTTATTGTAGATATTGGTTCCAAGACTATTGATATTATTCACAACAAGAATTATGTTCCAGTGGAGCGAGAGTGTATCACGATTCCAGAAGCACTAATTAATTGTATGGCGAATGTCAATAAAGCAGTATTTCGAAGGAAAAACCGTTACTTGGATGAAAGTGATATTCAGGATGTGATGATGACTGGAACATCCAATCTTCCAAAAGAGATTACAGAGATTGTGCAGGATCAGCTTTGTATCTTTGCTGAAAATGTAGAAGCTCAGCTGAAAGAAAATGGGTTCGATCCAGAACTTACACCGATTGTATATGTCGGCGGTGGAGCTACTGTTATGAAACTCTTCGGACGAATCAGAGGAGCAAATATCTGTTATCAGGAAGATGTAAAGGCAAATGCCATTGGTTATGAATATCTGGCATTACAGAAAGTAGACAGGTGGTTGCATGAGTAATAAGGATATGTCTCAAACCGTTCCTTTTCGCTTGAATCTTAATCATGAGGAAGATTCTCTGGTCTGGGGTTTGTTACTATCTATGGAAGAAGAGCCAAGAAAAAGCTTGTTTGGAGATCGAAGTAAGTTCATCAAATGGGTGCTGACTAAATATGCCAGAGAAGAACTTGATTTTGATGATGAGAAGAAACGGTTGGAATTATTGCGGAGAGACTTTGTTCAGTCAGCCCAATATGAAATCAAAGAAATCGTTCAAAGAGAGTCGGAAATCATTATGGAATCACTTGAAAAAGCAGTTGAGCTTGCAGTATCAAAAGCAGTGAATGAAGTACTTAAGGCAATGGTAGCTGGTGGGATTTTTGCGGGGACTCAGGCAGTAGTAACATCAGCAGAGCATAACAGCGCAGTAGCACCAAAAGAAGTAGTGTTTCCAAAAATGGGAGTTCTGCCAGAAGCAGATGGAGATAATGAACTTCCAACTTCGGCACTCAGTTTTCTGGACAGTTTTTAATGGATGTGGCTGCTTGGAATTATTATTAATATCTGGATTTGTGGATGAAAAGCAGTGATACAAACTGTATTACATCCGCAAATCCATATCTCAATTTGTCATAACAGTCGAAGTGGCTGTGATACAAATTGTAATAAGTACAGATGGGTTTATCACATTCTGTACTTACCATATATCAGGGGTCTTAGGGGGATTTTAGCCCCCTAACCAGACTTTGTTAAACGCCCTGCGTTTTACGAATCTGGCAAAAAGCAATCGTAACAGTTTCAGAAGGTGCTTAAAAAAGCTTTTGGAACATTTCTATAAGACAGATAAAAGGAGGAGATGCTTATCGGAAGAAAAAAACAAATGATAGATCCACGAAAAAACTTTACGGTTCGATTATCGGATTTGGAAAGGGAGCGGATCATACAAGCAGCCAAAGAGAATGGACTGAAACCCAGCGAATATCTCAGAGAATTGGTTTTGCATGGTGGTAAAGTGGACACGACACTTATGTTAGACAGGAGGGATCTGGTGAATCAGATTTCAAAGGTTGGAAATAATGTGAATCAAATCGCACATGTAGCAAACGCAAGTCAAACGGTGAGTGAGTACAAAATTATGCAGATAAAAGATTATATGAAGGATATTTATAATCTGTTGATGGAGGTGTTGAATAAATGGCAATAACCAAAGTCATGCATATGAAGGCGAGCAAAAATCGTCAGATTGATGTTCACCTAAAACAAGCCATTACTTATATCTTAAAGCCTGAAAAGCTTGGAGATGCTAATCTGGTGGGCGGTATTAACTGTCTGCCGGAAATGGCATATGAAATGATGAAGGCTACAAAAAAGATGTTTCAAAAGTCGGGTGGCAGACAAGGATATCACCTTGTGATTTCTTTACGACCAGGGGAAGGAACACCAGAGCAGATGTATGATATCGCTATGCGGTTTGCTGAGGAGTTGCTACATAATGAATTTGAGGCAGTTGTGGCGGTTCATACAGATAGAGAACACCTACACGCACATATTGTTTTAAACAGTGTAAATATGGTCAATGGTTACAAGTTTCAATATCATAATGGAGATTGGAAAGAAATCATACAACCGATCACCAATCGACTTTGTGAAGAATATGGACTGGATATTATGCCTGCGGAATATAGCAAAGATCCAAAAAACATGTCCAGACCAGAATGGGAAAGGGAGAATTCCTATACCATACTGATAAAAGATGATGTGAATTACTGTGCATTGTTGGCAGAAGATGAACGTCATTTTATTTACCTGTTATGTAGGCTTGGGTATGAGGTGAAGGAAGGAAAGCACATCGCTGTGAAAGCTCCAGGAATGAAACGATTTAAGCGAATTGATACGATATCAGAAGATTTTTCAAGAGAAAATATCAATGCTCTTATCCGTTATGGAGATAGTAGTAATGCCAGACCGAAAGTGTATACCATTAATCCAATTTATGTGAAACGAGCGAAGCTGACAAAATTTCAGAAGAAGTATTATGCGAGACTGTATCGCTTGCGCCTGATAGAGAAAAAGCGTTTTCATTATAAGTCGGCACATTATTATGAAGCGATTAAGCAAATGCATTTGCTACAAGAAGAGTATCTTTTGATTGTAAATCATGATGTGCATTCTTTACCTGATTTAATAGCCTTGTCAAATAAGCTTCAGAACGATTTGCAGGATGTAGAGACGGAACAAAAACAGTTGTATTCTGAGCGGGGTATTGAAAAAAGAAAATGCAAGAATGCAGATGATTTTCAGATGTTTCGTGATACCGAATCTGAGTATAGACGTAAGTTAGAAGCGTTGAAGGAACGAAAGGGGAAGATTAAGGAGCAGATCAAGATTGCGGAAAGATGTTGTGCGAAAGAAATATCACGAGCTGCAGAAGCATTGGATAGAATGTTTCCAGTTGATGAAATGGAAGAGATTACTGATATCTATGATGTAGAAGTTCCAGAAAATCCGTTTAAGGAAGTTGCTGAGGCGGTGGATGAAGTAGCTGTGTCAGATGAATCGAAATCTTTAGCGGTACCGCCAGTAGAAAAAGTGACTGAACTTTTTGTGAAAGAGGAACCACGGAGTATTGTTCCTGAACCGACAAGCGAACCAGTAATTGAACCAATAATTGAAACATTAGATACAGTTGAAGGTGAGATAATAGTTTCTGATAATGATGAAATCCCAGTGGGTGTGCAACGGTGCAATAACGTAGAGCGTGTGGAACTTCCTAAGGTTCTAGCTGAATATCAAAGATTGTCTTTGCAAGAAAAAGCAGAGAGATTTCCATTTGAAATACTACCTGATGATAAGGTATTTCATTATTTCATGGATTATTTAACGGAGATTGGAAGCAATATGAGATTTAGCGAAGCGTATGATGAATTTGCTGCAATATCTGAATGCTGGGATAAAATGCAGGAACAGGAATTGGTAGAGAGAGAAGTTGAGAAATCCATGGATCTATGTGACATAATGGGTATGACTCCAGAATTGTTTCAGCAAGCAAGTGCGGATATAAGAGCGATGGTCTTTCATCTGGAGGAACTGGATTATAAGGTCGGTGTTAAGGTTTATCGTGGGGTTCTTGAGAAATTAGGAATAGAGAAAGATTTGATGGATATTTATGATGAATTTGATGAGGTCTATGTGGAAAGTATGACGGATAAGAAAAAAGATGAGAAGGAATGGAGGAGATAAGAGGTGGCTGGCTGATGCAGGTTTGTGTTGGCTGGCTTTTTCTCTATCATAAAGGCATATTGCAATAGTGTATTAAATGTCATGTGCAAGAGTAAATTCCAGTAACATTAAAAATATGTTCAAAAATGTTGAAACCATCGAATTAATGGGCTTGAATAGGAAAAATGAATTAGCTGTTATTTCGAGAACTCAAAAATAACGTTTGTAAAAAAGAAATCACTTTAGTATAATAGATACTGTATATTAAAAAGTCGTTTATCGCAAGTGGAGGATAAGAAAATATGACAGATAAGCAAATAAAAATAACGTACAAACCATTATGGAAATTGCTTATAGACAGAGAAATATCAAAGACTGAGTTGCGCAAAAATACAAAGATTGCGCCCAGTACATTTACAAAAATGAATAACGACCAGCAAGTATCATTAGATGTCCTTGCGAGGATTTGTATTGAATTAAAATGCGGATTTGATGATATTGTGAAGATTGAGTACTGATAAAAACATATATTTACATTATAAAGCTTTATATACTATAGGGGAGAATGGTTATGAATAATGAACAGATGGAAAACTATAATAAACTCATGGAAGAAAAAGGTTATAGGGCAGCGGATGAATATAAAAATAGTTTATTACCAAAGAAACTATATAAGTATTTTTCACTAACAGAAGATGGCGAATTAAATAATAAAAAGATTGAAACATTAGAAAAGAATGAGATTTGGTGTGCACATTGCAATCAGTATAATGATCCTTTTGAATTTGAAGCATTGTATCTTGATAAACTACAAATGCAAAGTGAAGGATATAAGAAAGAACAAATTGAAATGGTAGAAAAATTCTATAATGTTCAAAAAGATCTTTTAAAAATATGTAGCTTTAGTTCATCATCAAATAGTATGCCAATGTGGGTACATTATTCAAACAATCATAAAGGATATTGTATTGAATATGAAATTATCGAAGAAGACTCTAGAATACTAGGAGATAAAATATTTCCAGTGCTATATACTCCAGATAGAATAGAAGGGCATATATTTTTAAATGATTTATTAAACTGTTTTTATAGAGCTGCTAAATTTGATCTTCCTGCAACAGAAGAAAGTCTTAAATATACATCATATATGTATATCGTGTGTACAGCAAAACATATATCTTGGTCGTATGAAAATGAGTATAGAATTTTATTTGCGGAAGAAGAAGCAAACAATAAAGCTGGGAAAAATGTTAAATGCTCTGTATGTGGAATAAGACCGACAAAAAGTATATTAGGGTATAATTGTGATGATTTGTACTCGGATATGTTATATAAAGCATCTAAAAATGTAGGAATAACTACAATAACAAAAATGAAAAAAAAGAATGAAAGTCAATTTTATCTTGAAGAATTAAATTATATTCCAAAATGAATTCGTTTTGTTGCAAGTAATTACGTTAGAACAATTTAGTGGGCTTGAATAAAATGGATAGTATCGAAATAATAAACAAGTTATGTTGGAAAGGAAATGAATTGAATGAAGACAAAATGATAGACCAATAACTGAATTAATGAAAGCTGTAGATGAAGGTATAATACAATTACCCGATTTTCAGCGTGGTTGGGTATGGGATGATTACCGTATAAGAGCCTTAGTTGCAAGCATAACGAATAATTATCCAGTTGGGGCAGCAATGTTTTTGGAATACGGCAACTCGGATATTAGATTTAAGTATAGGACAATTCAAGGATCAGGTGCACAGAATGCAGTGCCAACAGAATTGATTTTAGATGGTCAACAAAGGCTTACATCAATCTATTCAGCAATGTATAGCGAAAAGCCTGTAAACACAAGAACTGATAAAGGTAAAGATATAGAACGTTTTTATTATTTGGATATCAAAAAATGTCTGGATACAACCATAGACAGGGTGGATGCAATTATATCTGTGCCAACTAATAAAGTTGTAACAACAAATTTTGGAAGAGATATTATACTTGATTTATCTACAACGGATAAAGAATTCGAAAATAAAATGATGCCGTTGAATATTGTATTAGATTATGTGAAAAGTTCACAGTGGCAAAATGCATACTATGCATTTTATCATTTTGAGCCAACTGTAATCAAAGAATTTACTGACTTTGGTGCAAAGATAACAATGGCGATTATGCAATATAAGATGCCTGTGATTAGCCTGGAAAAGGATACACCTAAAGAAGCAGTATGTCAGGTGTTTGAAAATGTAAATACGGGTGGTGTTTCTTTGACGGTATTTGAACTGGTGACGGCTGTATTTGCTATGGATAATTTTGAACTTCGAAAAGATTGGGAGATACGTCAAAAACAATATTTTGAAGGAGATATTTTATCAATTATTAATGCAACTGACTTTCTTACAGCTATAACTTTGATAGCGTCATACAAAAAGGGGGGAACGGTTAGCTGTAAGAAAAAAGATGTGTTGAATTTGACGTTAACAGATTACAAATTAAATGCAGATAGACTTGCAAAAGGTTTTGTGGAGGCAGAGAAACTTTTAAATGAAGAAAGAATTTTTGTTAGTAGAGATTTACCATATACTACACAATTAATTCCGCTAGCCGTTTTATGTACATTGCTTGAGGATGGAAATAAAATAAAAATTTCAACCATTAAGGACAAAATTAAACAGTGGTATTGGTGCGGTGTGTTTGGAGAAATGTATGGTAGTGCTAATGAAACAAGATATGTAAATGATGTCGTAGGTGTTATGGAATGGATTAATATAGGAGATACAATTCCTAAAACAATACAAGAGGCATATTTTAATCCTACAAGATTATTAAGTTTACAATCTAGACAAAGTGCTGCATATAAAGGAATTATGGCACTCATATTGAAAAATCATAGTAAAGATTTTATTAGTGGTCGTGATATGGATTTTACGGTTTATAAGTCCGATGGGATAGACATACATCATGTATTTCCGAGAGCCTATTGTGAGCAGATGCATTATCCACGAGAGAAATGGAATTCAATTGTAAATAAGACACCGATTTCATTCAGCACGAATAGAGAGATTGGTGGATTTGCGCCAAGCAAATATCTTACTAAAATTGAAAATAAAGGACAGGTTTTGTCGCTAGTGCTTGATTCGTATTTAGAATCACATTGGTTGGATGTACAATATTGTAGGACGGACGATTTTGATTTATTTATAATACATCGTGCAATAAAGTTGTTAGATGCAATAGCAGCTGCAATGGGAAAACCAGTATCCGGTAGGGATAGTGAAGATGTTATTAGTAATTTTGGTGGAGTGCTTTAGCTTTAAGAAAGAAGGTGCGGATTATGCAGGAAGTATCCATAACTCCTGAAGGTATTCAAAAGAATTTGAAAAATTATAAGCCGCTTGATGCATTGTGCGAGTACATATGGAATGGATTCGATGCAAGAGCGACAACTGTTAATGTACAATTGCATTGTAATCAGTTAGGGCTGATAAATATGATTACTGTCATGGATAATGGAACTGGAATTCCATATGAAGAGTTGCAATATAAATTTAAGCCTTTTAATGATTCAAAAAAAGCTAGTATAGCTAAAAGGAATAATCATTCATTGCCTCATGGACATCAAGGAATAGGAAGATTGACATTCTTTTCTTTTGCTCAAAAAGCAAGATGGGAAACCATTTATGCAAAAGATGGAGTCAATTATAAATATTATATTGATATGGATAAAGATTCGCTAAATCAATATGATGATAATGGTGAAAATAAACCAGTTACGGTTAGTCAAGGTACTGGAACAAGCGTCTCATTCACACAAATACAAAATTTTTCAGAAACAGAAATTATTGATAAGATAAAGAGCACATTTTTCTGGTTCTTAGAGCTTAATCGGGCAGAAGGATTAAATATTTTGGTTAACGGAAAGCCAATTTCTTATGAAGAATACGTTGTTAATAGAATATCACTAGATTTAAGCGAAGTGGAATTAGAACATAAATATAATGCCTCTATAATTCAGTGGAATATCAGTCTTGGTAATGAGTTTTCTAAGTTTTATTTTTTGAATTCTGACTATCAAGAGCAATATAAAGAGGCTACTAAATTGAATAAAAAATCAGATGAATTCTATCACAGTGTCTATATCCAAAGTGATTATTTTGATAGTTTCTCATTTGAAAAAAATTCAATGGAAGGTCAAGAAAATTTATTTCCAAATAAGTGTGATGAAGAATACAAAAAACTAATGGAATTTGTTAATGAAATTCTATTTAAGTACCGTAGGAATTATTTGAAAGAATCGTCGGATAGGTATATAGCTAAATTGATTGATTCCAAGATATATCCAGAGTTTAATGAGAATAACTTTGTTGATACTATTAGAAAAAATGAACTTGATAATTTGGTTGGTACGCTTTATGCAGCGCAACCTAAAATATTCACAAGCTTAAGTGATGATAATAAGAAAATAACAATACAGTTGTTAAAATTGGTAATGGATGCGGATAATAAAGATAACTTGTTTGCAGTTTTAAAACAGGTTATTGATTTAGATGATAATGAGTTAGAGGAATTGGCAGATGTCTTAAAATACACATCTTTATCAAGTATTACTAAAGTAATAAAGCTATTAGAAGATAGGCAAAAAGCAATACAGGGACTAAAAGAGCTTGTCTTTAATAAAGAAATGTATGCTAAAGAAGTTCCTCATATTCAGAGTGTTGTAGAAAATCATTATTGGCTTTTTGGAGAACAATATAATTTGATTACGGCTGCTGAACCAGACTTTACATTAGCATTAAAAGGTCTTATTTTAGCTCAAACGGGGCAAGATGAACAGGTAGATATTGATCACGAAGATAAGAATAAAGAAATGGATATTTTTATGATTCGCCAAGACCGGAAAGGGGATGTGACTGAAAACGTAGTTGTAGAATTGAAAAGACCTTCAATTGCATTAGGAGAGGATCAACTTTCTCAAGTGAAAAAATATTTGCGTGTAATAAAGAAAGATGACCGTTTTAATATGGGAAATGTAAAGTGGACTTTCTATCTGGTAGGAAATAAATTCAACACATCTGGATTTTTAGAGGGAGAACTTGAGAGTAAGAAAGCAAACGGAGAGCAACATCTGGTACACACTCAAGACGATGGTCTAACAAAGATATATGTTATGAAATGGAGCGAGATTTTTGATGAATTTTCGAAGAGACATGAATATCTTATGGAAAAGCTAAAATTGCAAGAAGAATTGTGGCTAAAAGAGCATAGTAGCGCAGATGATGCAGTTGAGGATATAACGGCTAATGATGCTACAATGAACGGACCATTGATTCCGAAGAAAGCAATATAGGTAATTAATGGGCGACACATTTTGTATATAAAAATAGTTAGGGAGGTGATATTTTGACCATTGATGAGCTAAAGAAAATGATTTACACTGGCGAAAAAATTGATGTGGAATTTAAACGTTCAAGAAATGATATAACAAAAGATGTTTATGATTCTGTTTGTTCATTTAATAATCGTAACGGTGGACAAATTTTTCTTGGGGTATTGGATAATAAAGAGATTCTTGGCGTAGAATCCAACGCTATAGATAAAATGCTTAAAGATTTTACTACGGCAATTAACAATGCCAATAAAATTTATCCACCACTCTATCTGACTCCAGAAGTTTATGAAATAGAATCTGGAATAAAAATTATTTACATCAGAGTTCCTGAAGGAGGTCAAGTCCGAAGACACAACGGAATTATCTGGGATAGAACTTATGAAGGTGATATTGATATTACCAAAAATGAAGAATTAGTATATAAAATGTATGCTAGAAAACAGGGAAGTTATTATGTCAATAAAGTATATCCTGGATTAGGGATGGAATTTCTTAATGCAGATTTGATAAAACGTGCCCGCAAAATGGCAACAGGGCGTGTTGATAATCACCCTTGGGCAACAATGAATGAGGAAGAAATATTACGCAGTTCAGGATTGATTCTGACAGATATGGAAACATACAAAGAGGGAATAACATTAGCAGCAATTCTGTTATTTGGTAAAGATTCGTCTATTATGTCTGTTATGCCGCAGTTTAAGACAGATGCAATTTATAGAGTTGAAAATGTGGATCGTTACGATGATCGTGATGTAATTATAACCAATTTATTAGACAGCTACGATAGGCTTATTGAGTTTGGTAAAAAACATTTGAATGATGTATTTGTGCTGGAAGGAATTCAAAGTGTTAGTGCAAGAGATAGAATATTACGTGAAGTTGTTTCTAATATTTTAGCACATCGTGATTATTCAAGTGGATTTCCTGCTAAGCTGATTATTGAGAAAGATAAAATTTATACAGAAAATAGCAATCTCGCACATGGAATAGGAGAATTGAGACTTGATAGATTTGAACCATTTCCTAAGAATCCGCCAATTTCTAAAGTATTCCGTGAAATCGGACTTGCAGATGAATTGGGTTCAGGAATGAGAAATACCAATAAATATACAAAACTATATTCTGGAGGAACTCCATCTTTTGATGAAGGTGATGTTTTTAGAATAACGATACCTTTAAAAAGTATTGCAACTTCAAAAGTAGGACCAGGAAAAGAAAATGTCGGTCAAAATGTCGGTCGAGATGTCGGTCAAAATGTCGGTCAAGAGAAAGATGCATTGCAGGAATTGATTGTAAAACTAATAAAAGAAAATAGTAAAGTAACAAAAAAACAAATTGCTAAAGAAGGTTCGGTAAGTGAAAAGACTGTTGAAAGACAGATGAAAAAGATGACCAATGTCAAATATATTGGAAGAGGACATAGTGGACACTGGGAGATAGTGGACTAATAAACTATTGGATGTTGAGAAAATAAGAAGTAACAATAAATATAACTTTGGTAACTATAAGAAAGAGTATACTTAAGCTTAATAAAGGGGGACATTAAGATGGCATTGCCTACACCAAAAGGAATTCAAGTTGAGGTTTTAGATTTAAAGCCAAATGGACATAATGTGGTTTTAGGAACAGCAGGTAGCGGAAAGACAACATTAGCAATATATAGAGCAATATATTTGGCTAGTCTTGATAAAAATGAAAAGGTCATGTTAGTTACATTTAATACAACATTAGTAAAATATTTGGATGCTATTATTGGCGGAAAAGTACCAGCAAATATCCATGTAAGAAATTATCATAAGTTTGCAAGGGGTTATTTGGATAGTAAAGGGAAAATGCCAAAATGGAATGGCATTGTTTCAGGTATGGAAGATGGAGATAATAAGAAACTTTTATTCGTGAGAAAATCAATAAAAAATGTAATTGATAAAAATGGATCAAATGGTACTTTGGCAAGAGATGAGAATGTTTTTTTGGAGGAAATAAACTGGATTGAAAAAATGGGAATTAAATCACTTGAAGAGTATGAACAAGTAGAACGTATAGGGCGAATGGATACAAGAATTAAGAGAGAAAATCGAAAATATTTCTTTCTTGTGTATAAAGAGTATATAAAGGTGAGAACTGACGAAGGTTTCATGTATGATTGGGAAGATTTAGCACAGTCGGTTCATGAAGAATTGTTAGTTGATCAGGAAAATAGAATGTATAAACATATCGTTGTAGATGAAGGACAAGATTTATCCCCTATGATGATAAAATCTTTAATTCAAGCAATTCCAAGCGATGGTTCATTTACATTTTTTGGAGATGTTGCACAGCAAATATATGGTTCTCGTTTGTCATGGAGAGAGGCGGGACTGAGTATAGAAAAAAATAAAATTTGGAGATTTGATCGAAACTATAGAAATAGTAAAGAAATTGCCAAATTTGCAATTACAATATCAAATTCGAAATATTTTGACAACCAGTCGGATTTAGTAGAACCAATTTTGCCAACAGCATCATCTCCACTTCCAGCGGTAGTTAGATTTTATGATGAGTCTAAGGAATTAAATTGGATGGTTGAATCAGCTAGTAAAGTATCTCAAAATCAAAGTGTAGCAATTTTAATGCGAAGTAGAGAATTGGTTGATGAGACTGAAGGATTACTTAGGACAAAAGGGATAATACCACAAGTCCTAAAAAATAAAATGGGCATAATGAATGTCGATGCAGATTTATCAATTGGGACATATCATTCAGCAAAAGGCCTTGAATTTGATACCGTATTTCTTCCATATTGTTCTACAAAGTGTTTACCATCAGAAGATAAAATAAAAGCAATGGAGGGCAGAGAAGAAGCTTTAAGAGAAGATGCGAAATTATTATATGTAGCTGTCACACGAGCCAAAAGAGGATTGATTATATCATATACAGATAATAAATCGGAATTATTGCCAGAAAAAGATGATGCGCTTTTTGTAGAAAGGGAAATACGATGATATATGAAATAAAAAAGGAAATAGAAGACAGGCAAATAAGTAGATTATGTCACTTTGTCCGTACAAATAAATTATTACATATTTTAAATAATGAAGAAGGAATAAAAGCTGTAAACTATATAGATCAAGATGTATTGGTTCAAAACGATACTCAACGACTAGATGGAAGAAAGGATTTTATTAACTGTTCTATACAATTTCCAAACTGGTGGTATTTGAAAAGGATAAAAGACAACAATCCTATTTTTACTGATTGGGCAATAATTTTTATAGATCCCATTGTTGCTACACTAGAATCCACAGAGTTTTGTGCAGTTAATGCAGCGAAAAGATATGGAGCTTATATTAAAAAGGGATATAGTGCTTTTTCTGAAATATTTGATGCTCGCGTAGATGGATTTTTACGTCCAACACAAATGTTAAGCAATGCGGCTACTAATGATCAGGCAGAAGTGCTTATATATGAAAGTATTCCAAGAAAGTATATTACTGGAGTTGCATTTATGGATAAAGAAATAGCAAGACAAAAAGTGGTTGAATGGCAGGTTTTGGGGATCACAGATATAGATGTATTTATTGCTCCAGAGTTATTTGTGACTTCAACGAGCAGTAAAATACGTCAAGGTCAAGAACCTTCAATAGAAGAATATATGGAGGATAAAGATGAAACAGACTAAAAAAGAAAAATATGTAGGAGCAATGTTAGGTGCGGCTATAGGAGATGCATTAGGCTGGCCAAATGAACAAAATAGCAAAAATATTAATAGAAAAAATGGGAGTATTAAAACATTTGTTTCATGGACAAGAAAAGGTGGAGGGCGTTATTGGCCTTATGAAGAGTTTGTTGACGCAGGTGAATATAGTGATGATACGCAGTTATTAATTGCAACTTTAAGAAGTTTATTAAGAGGCAAGCAGTGGAGTACTTATTATAGACAAGCTGAGTTGCCGGCGTGGGTAAACTATGAAAGAGGTGGAGGTGGTGCTACCAAAAGAGCTGCTAGAAAATGGATGTACAATATTTCACCATGGGATGAAGAAAAGAATGATAATTTAGAAATAAAAAATTATTATTTGGCTGGAGGGAATGGTGTGGCGATGAGAATTATGCCACATACCTTTACTAACGAGTATGATGTGGAAAAGGTAATGAGGCAAGTAGTACTAAATGGTATGTATACACATGGACATCCTCGTGCATTGCTAGGTGCTATGCTCTATGCTTATAGTATTATTAAAATTCTTGTCCAGGATACAACATTAGGATATGGAGAACTAATTGATGTTTTATTGAATGATCAAACTGCATGGAGTAGATTGCCAGATGTTAATAATATTAATGTTTGGAAGCAAGAGGCAATAAAATACGCTGGTTACGATTATGATTTAGTTTGGGAAGAATGTGTATATGAAACGATAGGGTATTTAAAAATTGCTAAAACAGGATTAGAACAGGGAATTCTTGACATTGGAAATGATACGCTTGAAAAATTAGGTTGTTATAATTCTAAGATTAATGGTGCAGGTAATGTTTCTGCTGTTATTAGTTTATATTTGTTTTCGAAATTTGCTTCTGATCCTACAATGTCATTAATTGAATCGGCAAATTTGAAAAACTCAGATACAGATACGATTGCATCTATGGTTGGAGGACTTATAGGAGCACTAAATGGACAAGACTGGATACCAATTGAATTAAGAATGGTTCAAGATTTTGAACTTTTTGAATTTTTAGTAAATCAATTGATTGACAATAAATGTGATATATTAGATGATTCAAAACAATACAAATTATTTAATAATGACCAATTATTAAATTTAACAATTGGCGAATGCACAGAAGCATTACCATTTGGAAAAATCACATTGAAAGAAATTCGAAATGAAAAAGCAAAAGGTAAGGACATGTATGCAAAAACATATATATGGACAACACAGTATGGTCAAACTATATTTGCAAAGAAAATCGGAAAAGTAGATGTAGATAAAAACTATAAAATTCAAGAACAAAAAGAAAAAAATTCATCGGTAAGTATGGTAAATAAAGATTCTATTTTACAAATCAAGTCTGTGTTGGGAAAGGTATCTGATGCAAATGATTTTATTGAGATTTTGCATTCAATCATGGAGATGCAAGACAAAGGAGGAATAAAAAAAGAAGATGGTGATTTATTGAAAGTTAAGTGGAAAAAGTATAGATTAAGTAAAAAGCAGATTGATTCGATAGTAAAGATAATACTTGGCTAGTCAACAAATAGTGTAAAGAGGTATATATGGCAGTAAAATTCACCAGTTTCGATAATTATGGAAACTGGTGAATCTTTGAATTCATTTATGTCACTCTCGTAATCATGTAATCGATATCAGGCAATGTTAAATTTAATAAGTTATTTTTTCAAGAAGATGCTGAGTTACTAATAAATACAATTGTTTCTTTACAGGAATGCATAATGAATAGAAAGTTCAGGATTATTGTTTTAATTTCCTATAATGGAATAGGGAAAAATACTTGAAAAATAAATTAACTAGCGGGTAAGAATAAAAATGAATGAAATCAGTCGTAATAGGTACTATGGCATTCGCGGAACAGATATTAAAATTAAACTTTTTGATAACCGTATGGTCGTTTTGAACACGGAAGATTACCAGGACTTGTAAGGGCAGACAACATAAGACACACACAATTTTCAAGAAATCCAAAGATTGCAGAATTTCTTAAAATATATTGTTTTGTAAAAGAGTATGGTGAAGGTGTGGATCGTATGTGTAAGGAACAGGAAGCAGTAGGTCTTTAAGTACCAGAATATTATAGTAATGTCTTTATGTTACAGGTAGGTATTCGTAATTCTAATATTGAAAAGCCAGTGATTAATGATAAAAAGTCAGAGATTCAAAATGAAAAGTCGGAGATGACGATAAAAAGTCGGATATTCAAAAATACAAATACAATGAAATAGAGACTAATAAGGTGTTTAGAGCATCGGATGTAAGAAAAATTTTGAATTGTTCTGATTCAACAGCGATGAAATAATGTTAAAATTAAGAGAATTAGAAGTCGTGGTAACTGATAAAGGTAAGAGCCAATTTATTAATAAGGACGAGTCATAAAGGAAATAATAAAAACTCCGCTCAAAAAAATGAGCGAAGTTTGACCGATGTTTTGAGCGAAGGTGTCGGTTAAAATGTCGTTTAAGTGTCGGTCAAGAATTGAAAGCATATTCCTCACTGGGCATAAGTTTAACTTGCAGTAACTTGCAACAACTTGCAGCATGATAGGAAAAGTAAAGGAGGTATTCCCATGGATGACAAAGAAAAGATAATACAAGAATTACAACAAAAAGTTTACAATTTGGAATCCAGAGTGGAATATCTTCAAGGTATTATGATGGATGCAAAGATTCCTTATGAAAATGACATTGACCATTCCGAAGAAAAAGAGTTACATACTGACTCTACAGAAGAAAACCAAGGAGCACGCATACTTCCGGAAGTGATAACCCAAAATCATGCAAAATACTTTTATTCTATGTTCAAAGGAAGAATGGATGTATATAGCAAGCGTGGTGGCAAGCCTAATCCTAAGACAGGTAAGACTGGTTATTATACGCAGTGTTGGAACTTCTGGAAAGACGGTATATGTCCTAAGAAAACGGGTAACAAGATAAAGTGTGGTGAGTGTAAGAATCAAAACTATAAGCCACTGATGGGAGAAAATATAATGAATCACCTAAAAGGTGAAAGAGAGGATTGCTCTGACGTAATCGGCTTATACCCGATGTTTCCAGATGAAACATGTAATTTCCTCGTTTTTGATTTTGATAATCACGATGATAAAACAAATGGAGACGATTTTGCAAATACTGATGATGAATGGATGGATGAAGTAAATGCAATGCGTGCCATTTGTAAAAATAATGATATTCAAGTATTGGTGGAACGGTCACGCTCAGGGAAGGGTGCACATATTTGGCTGTTTTTTGATGAATCTATTTCTGCATCTCTTGCCAGAAAATTTGGAACAGCATTACTTACAAAAGGAGCGGAATCTGTAAATCAAAAGAATTTTAAGTCTTATGATAGAATGCTACCGGCACAGGATCATATGCCAGAGGGCGGATTGGGGAATCTGATAGCATTGCCACTACAAGGACAGGCTTTGAAAAATGGAAATAGTGCTTTTATTGATGAAAAATGGAATGCATATCCGAATCAATGGAACGTTCTCAAAGAGACCAGTAAAATATCCAAAGCTTATATTGAAGAAAAAGTAAATGAGTGGACGACAGATGGATTACTTGGAGTTCTTGCAGAAGATATGAGTGGAAATGTTGAAAAAAGTGAAAATGAAGAATCAAAGCCATGGGAAAAGAAGAAACAAAAATTTGAAATGTCTGATGTAGATGGTGTTTTAAACATTACTTTGGCAAACCAGATTTATATAGATATAGAGAATGTAAAACCACGTTTGCAGAATCAAATTCGAAGATTAGCTGCATTTAGTAATCCAGAGTTTTATAAGAATCAGGCAATGGGATTTTCAACTCAAGGGACTGCAAGAATTATATCTTGTAGTCAGGATATCAATCAATATGTTTGTATCCCTCGTGGTTGTGAGGAAAAACTCTTAGAACGACTTACGGATTCAGGCGTATCATTTAAAAAAGAAGATTGTAGACAAGCTGGTAGAAGCATATCAGTTTCTTTTATAGGAGAACTGTATCCAGAACAAAAGAAAGCTGCCGATAAAATGCTTAGTTACGATACGGGGATACTTGGAGCGGCTACTGCATTTGGAAAGACAGCGGTTGGAGCATACCTGGTGTCTACACGTAAAGTGAATACTCTGATATTGGTTCATAATACAGAAATTATGAAGAACTGGGTAGAGGATTTTGAAAAGTTTCTACATATTGAGGAAAATCTACCAGAGTACAAAACTGCTACCGGTAGGATAAAGAAGAGAAAAAGTGTAATCGGACGTATGTATGCAGGACATAATTCGGTTACTGGGATTATAGATGTTGTAATGATTTCATCGCTTGGCAAAAAGGGAGAAATCAACCAATTGGTGAAAGATTACGGCTTAGTTATCATGGATGAATGTCATCATGGAGCTTCGCAAACAGCAGAAGAAGTTTTAAATGAAGTAAATGCAAAATATGTCTATGGTCTGACTGCAACACCAAAACGTGATGATGGTCAGGAGCAGAAAGTATTTATGCAGTTTGGTCCAATTCGATATCGTTACACAGCAAAGGATAAGGCAAAAGAGCAAGGAATTGAACATTTTGTCTATCCGCGTTTTACGAGGCTGGTACATTCTGAAGGAGAAACACTGAAGATAAATGACGCATATCAAATGGTTAGAGAAAGTGACATCAGAAATAATCAGATCATTTCTGATGTAGAAGATTGTCTTGAGAATGGAAGAACACCTTTGGTGTTAACTAAATTCAAAGATCATGCGGCGTATTTATATGACAAGTTAAGTGGAAAAGCGAATCATATTTTCTTGTTGCAGGGTGGGAAAAGTGCCAAAGAGCGAGATTCAATCAGAAAGCAAATGAAAGAAGTACCAGAAAATGAAACCATTGTTCTCGTGGCAATAGGACAATATATCGGGGAAGGTTTCAATTATCCAAGGCTTGATACCATGATGTTAACCACACCAATTGCATGGCAGGGAAATGTAGAACAATATGCGGGAAGATTGCATAGAGATTTTGAAGGAAAACAGGATGTAATTATTTATGATTATGTAGATTCGCATATCCGAGTACTGGAGAGAATGTACCACAAGAGACTTCGTGCATATAAGAAAATTGGTTATGAAATATGCTTGGCTTTAACTGATAAAAAGCAGATTACAAATGCTATCTACGACAATGAATCCTATGTGGCAATCTATGAAAAAGATCTTCTTGAAGCAAATAACAATATTATTATTTCCAGTCCAGGCATTAATGAAAAGAAAGTGAAGCGACTTATTTCCTTGATACGAAAAAGGCAAGAATCTGGGGTGGGTGTAACAGTCATAACATTGAAGCCAGAAAGTTATCCGGAAAACAGAGTTGAGAAGACCAGACAATTGATTAATCAGCTTATGGAGGTTGGAATAATGGTAAGACAGGAACCAATCATGCATGAACATTATGCGATCATTGATGAGGAAATTGTATGGTACGGAAGCATGAATTTATTGTCTGGTGAAAAAGAGGATGATAATTTAATGCGAGTTGTAAGTCAGGAAATTGCGCAGGAGATTATGGAAATTACGTTTGGATCTGGATGATGATATAAGATAATATATTTCATTAGATGATAAGAACCCAGTATTTGTAGAAATACGAAGAATCTGTTTGTAACAAAAGAAAATATATTTGAATTTAGAAAATACTATGGTGGATGATTAAAAAAAATACGAAATAAACTATTTTTAAAAATTATGGGAGGTGTTAAGTACTAATGTGGAAGGATAGTGAAACGGAAATTGATTATTTAGATTTCTTATATATTGTTGAAATTATGAAGGATACAATAAATGATGAGAAGTTATTACCTTCATGCATTGGTTTATATGGCGATTGGGGAAGCGGCAAGTCTAGTCTGATGCATATGTGTAAACACCAATTGGAGCAGCAAAATGATGGAACAATATGTTTACTTTTTAATGGATGGTTATATGAAAGCTATGATGATGCAAAAACAGCCATTTTGGCTTCTATCCTAGATGGAATAAAAGAAAATAGAGAATTGCCAGAAACAGCAATGCTGATATTGAAAAGCTTGTATGACAGTGTTGATAAATTTAAAGCCATAAAAGGTGGAATAAAATTTGGTATAGACATGGCGCTATCAGGTGGACTTGGTGCTATTACAAATTTGACAATAAAAGAAGTTACAAAGAAAGCTAAAAAAGTTGTTAGTGGTGTTGATGAAGAATCCATGATTCAGGCAATAAAAGATAAGCTTGATTATAAAGAAGTTCGTGAAGATATAAGAGAATTCAGAGAAAAATTTGCAAAATTAATAAAAGAAGCCGGCATAAAGAAATTAGTAATATTTGTTGATGAATTGGATAGATGTAACCCAACAACTATATTAGATACATTGGAAGCAATGAGACTATTCTTATTCAATGGAAATGTGTCATTTGTTATTGGTGCTGACGAGAGGCATGTAACATATGCGATCAAATCAAAGTTTGATGATATTGAAGGAATTAATATGGATATTGGAAAAGAGTATCAGGAAAAACTTATCCAGTATCCTATAAGAATACCATCTATGAACAAGGATGAAACAGAGTTTTATATAATGTGTCTGTTGTCAGAAAATGAATTAAGTGAAACAGAACTTGATAGTTTATTGGAATATTTGCAAGAAAAAAGAAAGAAAAATCCATTAGAATTTGTTATAACAATGCAAATTCTTAGGGAGTATAATGAGGCGATAGCTACAAGATTAAATGAAAGTTTAGTCTTGTCAAAGCAGTTGTCTGGAATATTAACAAAGGGGTTAAACGGAAATCCACGGCAATGTAAAAGATTTCTAAATACGCTAGATATGCGACAGAAAATGGCAAAGTATAAGAATGTTACGTTGAAGAGTAATGTCCTTGCCAAAATAATGGAAGTCGAGTATTTCCAAACATCTTTATTTAGAAAAATGATTAACCTATTGAGTGACAATTTGCTAAATAAAGAGTTAGAAGGATTTGAAACAGACCAGGAAGATAAGATTGTTGTATTAGAACCATGGAAAAATGAATTATGGGTTAAGCGCTGGATGAAGGCTAAACCTTTATTATCAGAAGAAAAGCTTGAAAATTATTTTTACTTTATGCGCGCTTCTGCTAAAGATAATGCGTTTACAAGTATTGAGAAAATGAGTGAGGACGCAAAGAAGATATTTGAAGCATTATTGAAACACTCAGACACAGCATTTAATCAAGCAAAAAAGATAATAGATAAGATGTCTGTGTTTGATCAAAATCAAATTCTAGATGGTTTATACGAAGATGTAGTTGGTGATGAAAAGTATGATAAAGATAAAATAAAATTCTTTTTGTTATGGGGTGGCTTAAATGAGCAGTTACAAGAAAATACAATTAAGTATTGTGCAGATTTATCTGCTAAGAAACTTTCATTATCACATATTCCATATTTTGAAGGGTTTTATGCACAATGTAAGAATCAAGCAGAAATAAAAGTAATACTTGAGCGATGGATGAATGATAATACAACATTAAAAACGCTGATAGAAGATTTTGTTTAAAAAGTATAGAGAGGTAGTATATTATGGGAACATCAAGTAGTCATTCGGGAAATAAGGATAATAAAGGACTTTTGCCAAACGATTTCAATGAGCAGCAATCCAAACCAGAGGTGAGTTGGCAGACAACAAAAACGGGGTTTTCTAAGTACATAAGTGGTCATGGAGGGGGTGTGGGCAAAACTGCAAAAAATTATGTGAAAGCATCAGGTGGAACTGCAGGGTTACTTAGAAGTTCAAAATCAGGAATCAAGGGTGCTGTAAATATTGGAAGGTTATTTTCTGATATTCAGCAACATGGATATCAGAAAACTTTTGATGACTTGGGAATAGAATATCAAGGGAAAAGTGCAAAAGAAATTTGTTCAGGTTTAGTAAATTATATTGTAGATTCATCAGATTCAAAGGAAGACTCAGTGGCGAAAATAGCAGCAGTAAATGCAATGTCAAAAATGTATGAATATATGGAGAACAATAACTTGAGTGTACAATCTTTGGATACGGTTGATAACGAGTTGATGGAACAGGTTCTTAGTACATATGTTGAATGTTATATTTGGGGAAGAATTTTAAATGATTTGCAGTATTGCTTGGAAAAATATTCTGATGATATGGATAGAACTGTAAAAGTTGAACAAGAAATAAAGGATTATATTTCAAGTAAAGTTAGTACCACTTTTCAGATAAAGGAAATCAGAAATAAAATATTTGGACACCAATCAATGGAAGATGGAATAGAAGAACTATATAGAAAATGCTATTCGGTATTGGAGGACATGTAGAATGAAATTAGTTTGTAAACTTTCTGATGATGGCTTTGAGTTGGAAGATAGCAGAAGTATAAAATTAAATTGCAAAACAGAGTTTAAATATACATTTTGGAAACAAAAAAACACTTACGGTGAATTTTATAAAGATGAAGCAATTGATATGTTATATTTATCATTGGCAGTATATGCAGCAGACAGGTTAATTCTGCGTGAAAATGGAGAGGATGCGTGGAGTAGAGAAATAGAGTTATATATGCCAGTGTTGTGTGTTGATAGATGGAGTGCTTGTCAAGCATTAGTGGAAAGAATGTTAAATTTCCTTACAGGAGATATGTGGAAAATATGTTTTAGGGGAAGAGAATTAACGGAAGTAGAGAAGAAAGCAAGAGAAAATTGGGAAAAAGTAACTGAGAAAAATTTGAATATATCAAGAGTTTGTATGTTTTCTGGTGGTTTGGATTCATGTATAGGTGCACTCAATCTGCTTTGCGATAATACAGATGTCTCAGATATTGTTTTCGTGAGTCATTATGGTGGTGGAAAAGGGACAATAGAATATCAAGAAATGTTAAAAGAAGCATTTATTAACCAGTTTAATTTAGACGAAAGCTATTTTATTCAGAATTATGCTGCAGTTATTACGAAAAAAGAAGTCAAAAAGGAAGATACTACGTAAGCGCCTTATTTTAGGGTGTGCATATAATAATTTCCCAGATCTTTTTCACAA